>PDWI01002721.1_pt1 | contig 42276 bp, 37 predicted proteins | sample 1430891 | NCBI WGS metagenome assembly PDWI01 (sample SAMN01162508, study PRJNA174530) | Oral metagenome, whole genome shotgun sequencing project. | biome: Marine environment; feature: Marine mammal; material: Swab sample of the gingival sulcus; isolation source: swab sample of gingival sulcus... | reverse complement strand
ATATAATTCATTAAGTTGAAAGCCTCGTCAGAATTAAACCTCTGAGGAGGCTTTCTTTGTTATATAGTGTTGCACTTACAACTGGAAAATACGGTTTTGATTCAAACAAAAAAAGATGTATATCTCTATACATCTTTTCTTTTATGGGTGGAAGACGGGATTCGAACCCGCGACACCCTGAACCACAATCAGGTGCTCTACCACTGAACTACAACCACCATATCAAGAAGTGAAGGCTTTCATCTTCCCTTCTTGCGAGTGCAAAGATAATAGCTTTTTTTTATTCTACAAAATTATTCCACAAAAATATGCCACATTTTTCCGACTTATCCCCTAAACAATAATAACGATCCAATAATCTAACTTTCTATTACCATTAAAAGCAAGTTCTCTGCAAATTTAATAGACATTATTAGCCCCCATTCAAAGGACATTAAAATAGGACTTTTTAGCCTCTATTTTAGGGCAAAAATAAGGGGCAAAATGAAGCCAAAATAACCACCTCAATATCAGAGGGTTACAAGCATCCCAAAATTGTTAAAAATTTCTTCCCAAAAACTCATTTGAGTTTTCCCAGAAACTTTTTTGAGTTTTCCGGAAAACTTTTCTGACTTTTCCGCAAGGTATTTTGGACTGATCTCATCGCTATATATAATATGGTATCATAAAGCAGATAGTTCTTGCTCAATAAAACTTGTTTCTTTGAATAAAAATCCGTATCTTTGTGCGGAATTTAAGAAAGACTATCGCGTATAGGCTACGTTGGTAGTTGAAGAATAAAAGTTTAATTTATAAATTAGAAAGAAAATGCCTAAGCAAAAGACTAACTCTAGTGCAAAGAAGCGTTTCACACTTACTGGTTCAGGTAAGATCAAACGCAAACACGCTTTTAAGCGTCACATCTTAACGAAGAAGACTAAGAAGCAAAAACGTCGTCTTACTCACTTCTCAACTGTAGCAAGTGTTGACGTTCGTCAAGTGAAAGAATTACTTCGTCTTAGATAGTAAATTCGTTTATCAGTAACAAAATTTAAGTAACAGAGCGAGTATGCTTTAAGTGTTTAGTCCTAATAGGATAAAGACCGCTACTCATCACAAAAACAAATTATTATGCCTAGATCGGTAAATCACGTAGCTTCAAGAGCTAAAAGAAAAAGAATATTAAAACTAACACGAGGTTACTACGGTGCTCGTAAGAATGTTTGGACTGTAGCTAAGAATACTTGGGAAAAGGGTCTTACTTATGCTTACAGAGATCGTAAGAACAAAAAGCGTAACTTCCGTGCATTGTGGATCCAACGTATCAATGCTGCAGCTCGCCTAGAGGGAATGTCTTATTCTCGTTTGATGGGTGCTCTTCACGCAGCTGGTATCGAGATCAACCGTAAGGTTCTTGCTGACCTTGCAGTTAATCACCCAGAAGCATTCAAGGCTATCGTAGCGAAAGTTAAGAAGTAAGCTTCCGAGAAAAAGGAAATACTTTTCATAATATTACGTAGAGGAGTTGTCTAATTTTATTGGTCAACTCCTCGTTTTTTAGCATATAATATCTGCTCCTAATCACAGACAATGTCCCAACCTAAGATATATCCACAACACTTCAAAGAGAAGATTGCTTTTGCCGAAGTCATCGACAAAGTAGCTCAGCATTGTAGCAATAGTATCAGTCAAGAGTACATTCTGCAGTTAGATGCAACGACTGACAGGAAAAGGCTCAATCACACAATGCAAGAGAACCGTGAAATGCTCTCGCTCTTGCAGGCAGGAGAGGGGCTTCCTTCCTTGCACATCGTGGACATTCGTCAAGAGATACAAAAGCTTCGCCCTCAAGGAGCTTATCTTGAGGAGGAAGCACTTATTGAGCTTCGCAATACGCTCAGGGACTTACACGAGCTACATCACTTTTTCTTAGAGGAAAAGACCGAAGGCTCTCGTGATGACGAAAGCCTTAGCTATCATTACCCAAACTTAGCTTTGCTCTTTGAAGACTGCCCTATTTTCCCAAAGATTGAGGAAAATATCAGCAAACTATTCAATCAAGAAGGAAAGATCAAAGACAATGCTACACGAGAGCTTTATCGCATTCGTGCGGAGTTGAAGCAAACAGAACGCAGTCTCTCAGGACTTTTGCAAGACGTTGTCCGTCGTGCAAGGAAAGAAGGTTGGATAGAGGCTGACGTTAGCCCATCAGTTCGTGATGGTCGCTTGGTAATCCCTGTTGAGCAACAATTCAAACGCAAGATTAAGGGGATTGTCTATGACGAGTCGGCAACGGGAAAGACAGCTTTCATCGAACCGATAGAGCTGGTTGAGGCAAACAACAAAATCCGAGAACTTGAGGTAGAAGAACGCAAAGAAATAATGCGTATTCTCTTGGATATTGCAAACAAACTACGACCAAATCTCAAACATATCCTTATTGCCTACAAAGTATTAGCTTACTTTGATTCGGTTAGAGCTAAAGCTCGTTGGGCGGTGGAGAACGATGCCCTTTGTCCTAAGCTATCCAAAGGCAGTGCTATGGAGTGGTTCAACGCTCGCCACCCTATCCTCGAGCAACACCTCAAGCAGTCTGGACGTAAGATCGTGCCTCTTGATATTAGTTTGAACAAAGGAGGTCGCATTCTTATCATCTCAGGACCTAATGCTGGGGGGAAGTCTGTTTGCCTCAAGACGCTTGGTTTGCTTCAGTATATGTATCAAGCTGGCTTGCCTATCCCTATTTCGGAGCATTCAACGATGATGATATTCTCAGATTTCTTCTTGGACATTGGCGACGATCAAAGTCTTGAAGATGATTTGAGTACTTACAGCTCGCACCTTTCTAATATGAAGCATCTTATTCGCAATGCTAATAGAGGGACACTCTTGCTGATTGACGAGTTTGGTGGAGGGACAGAGCCAACCATTGGTGGGGCGATTGCTCAATCAATTTTGGAGGAAGTCAATGCCAAAGGTTCGTATGGCATCATCACAACTCACTATCAGAATATCAAAAACTACGCCGAGGAGCATAAAGGCTTAGTCAACTCTGCAATGCTCTACGACAGACATCAGATGCAACCGCTCTTTAAGTTGTCCATCGGTCGCCCTGGGAGTTCTTTTGCCATTGAGATAGCTCGTAAGATTGGCTTGCCAGAGAGCGTCATTGAGAACGCAAGTCAGCAAGTAGGCGAAGACTACGTCGCAATGGATAAGTACTTGCAAGACATCATCAGAGATAAACGTTATTGGGAGACGAAGCGACAAAATATCCGCAAAGAAGAGAAGCGTTTAGAAGAGCTTTCGGACAAATACGCTAAGCTCCTTGAAGAAAATCAAAAGCTTAAAAAGGAGATTATCAGCAAAGCTCAGAAAGAAGCTAAGCAGATTATCAAGAATGCAGGACGCAAGGTTGAGCAAACAATTAAGGAAATTAAGGAAGCAGAAGCCGAAAGAGAACGCACCCTTTCGCTAAGACGTAATCTGCAAGACTATGCAGAGAGCTTGGAGCAGAGCGAAATGGAGCAAGAGGAGAAACAGAAAGCCCTAAAGCACGAGCGAGAGCTTGCCAAGATCCTACGTCGCCGTCAGCGAAAAGAAGCTAAGAAAGCCCAGAAAGGACAAGAAAGCAAGGAGCAAAAAGCAACCGAAGTAGCCGAAGCAATTCCGCAAAGACCAAAGCAAGTAGTCTATCAAGTGGGCGATTTGGTTTACCTTGACGGACAAAAGTCTCGCCAAGGAGAGGTCTTAGAGCTAACAAAGAACAAAGCTATTGTAGCCTTTGGCGTTCTGAAGATGACAGTCGAAATAGAACGTCTATCCCCTGTTTTGGATAAAAAAGAAACGAAAGCCAAAGCGACAATGCCAAAGTCTTCTATCCAAGGAGCAACAAATGTCATTGACCAGATACATAACAAAAGGCTTAGCTTTAAGAGTGATTTGGATATTCGTGGCTATCGTGCCTCCGAAGGTGTAGAAGCCGTTATGCACTTTGTTGATGATGCCCTTCAGCTTGGCATACTCAAAGTTCGCATTCTGCACGGCACCGGCACTGGAGCTTTGAAAGAAGCCGTCCGCTCTTACCTCAAGCAAGAACCAAACGTTCGCCGTTTTGCCGACGAACACGTTCAGCTTGGCGGAGCTGGTATTACAGTTGTAGAACTCGGATAAATAAGTTATTTAACCCAATATTAGTATAGAATCTCTGAAATTTAATTAAGGTTTAAACTTATTTATTTCTAAAATAATCTGATTAAATTTCTTAGAATGCTTTTGTTGAAATCTTATAATTTCATTAATAGATGAATGTTCTAATTCCAATAAGTTATTATTCCTATAATTCCGTGTAAATTCGTCAAGCTCAGTTATAAATTCTCTCAAATCAATTTGATAAGCTTGTAACCTATCTTTTTCAATACTATATTCTTTATTTAGAATTTCAATAATTGCGTTAGTTTTAACATTTAAAAGTTTCAACTCAGGTATAATACTTTTAGTAGAAAGTTCTCCCTGAACTAATTGTTTAATAAAAATAGAATAGAGATCTTTAACCTCAATCACTTCATTAATTAAATGATCTTTGAGAGCTCTTTGATTTGCTAAGTTATTCTGAAGAATTCGCACAACCCAAATAGCAAGAAAACTATTTACTATAATCCCCAAAACATTAATCCAATCAGAACAACTCATACCTATATAGAATTAGATGACTGCTTCAGAACACCATCAGACAATTGAAACCAAGGGTTATGATCTTTAGTTTTCCTAGGAGATTCTTTTGAAAGTCGTCTTTTCTCCCATTGAGGGTATGTTTCATCTATAATTAATTTTTTTAGATCAGGTTCTTCCTCTGATGTAATTTCCAAGTATTGAATAACATTATCTTCGCCAAAATCATATACTAAATTTCCAAAAGCCTCATCTAAAAAAGAAGGGGCATAGCCTGCTGTATAATCAAGGATAACATTAAGAACTTCCTTCTTTTCATATGCATTTTTAAATGCATTATTAAGAACCTTATGATAAAATAATTCTCCAGAGTCATCACTTATTGAACAATGTCTTAACCCTGGATATTCAGAAAAATCTTTAATATATAAATCTATCATAATCTACCTTATCTAATATTTTGACTTGTTAATTCCCACTGATATAATGTACCTTTAAACTCTGTACTTTCTAACAATTGACACCTTATACCATTACTATAATCTAGTAAAACCTTATTTGTTATAACTTTTAGATTACTAATAATATCATCTTCTGAAGCTCTTTTTATTGATGGCAATCCCTTATTACGATTAACCTTTTGTGAACGAGAACCATATTTTTTTTCAAAAGCTCCTTTTAAAATATCACCATCATTTTTAAGACCAAAAGCATCTCGAAGTTTCCTCCCAAACTTTCTGTTTAGTGTTTTTAAAATCCCCTTTCCAACATCCGTGACAGTAAAAATAACCTTATCATCTATGTATCTAACGCCTAAAAGCCATTGATTATTTTGAGTTCCTCCCCATTCTATAGAGTTTCCACATATTTCTAATAATACTGTTCTTAACTTGGGCAAATGTCCTGTTGTCCCTGTTAAATATTCTACAACTTGTGATATTGTTTTACTAATACGAATATTATCATTTCTAGTAAGTCTTTTTGACCCTTTTTCTATAAATAATAAATCAGAACTTTTTGATTTAGGAAATCTTTTACCATCATTGTCATACATAAATGTTAATAGACCTGATTCAATCAGATTTTGTCTACAATCTTTATCTTTTGGAAAGTTTCCTCTTAAATTTATTTTTTTAGACTTTAAATCTTGACTTATTGCAATTAATACACAAATCGAACTATAATCAAAAAACTTTACTTTAGACAAATCCATTTGGACAAAACAAGATCTCCCAATTTTAGAAATACTTTGTAACTGTCTCAGTTTTTTGAAAAATTGTAATGACAACCCTGTTTTAGAAAACAAACAAATATTTTCAGGTGCAACAACGATATCTGCTTTAATATATTCAGAAAGAAATTGTCTTTTATATATAGGACGACTATCAGGATCATACTTCTTTGATCTCTTTATACTTGAAGCTATTTTTTTAGACCTTTTATCATACCACTTTTTAGACTTAATTCTCCTATAAAATAAAATCATCCCAATATTATTTAAATAACAGTTCCTCTAATAAACAACTTAAAAAATAAATAGAACTTTTGTCCTTAATAAGGAGCTAAAAAATTACTCTATACATAGGACAAAGATAGTAATTATCATATAATTAATAAAAACATATAGAGTAACCTCATTAAAATTTTAGAACCTTTTTAATATAATATCTTCCACCAAGCAAGCTATTAACGACAAATACTCCACCTTAATTAGACAAAATACCACAAATCAGAACTCCCGCAAACAGACTCATTCAACCTACTATATATCAAGGAGATACAAATCTTTATTTTAAGGTCAAAAAATGTTCCCGAAAACTCAAATGAGTTTTCCTAGAAACTTTTTGGAGTTTTCCGGAAAACTTTTCTAACTCTTCCCAAACACTTTCCCAGCTCTTCCAAATACCACAAATCAGAACGCCTCCCGGCGAGGGGCAAACCTAAGTTCAAGTATTAAATGCAATAGTTGAACTTAGGATTATAAATTAAGGATTAGGCAAGAAGCATTAAATGATTACAGACAGAATAGAAACAAAATAGCCTTATATATATTTGACTAAGTCGTAGAATAATTGTATTTTCGTTATATCAATAAAAGTTTAATTAATATAAATTCAAATTAGATGTTCTCAGGAATTGTAGAAGAATATGCAAAAGTCCTTGCCCTTGAAAAAGACGGCGACAACCTAAATATAACAATGGAATGTAGCTTTGTAGATGAGCTTAGTATAGACCAAAGTATCGCACACAATGGCGTTTGCTTGACAGTGGTTAGTCTGACAGAAAACAGCTATACCGTAACGGCAATCAAAGAAACGCTTGAGAGAAGTAATATCGGACTCCTCTCTGTTGGCGACCTTGTAAACCTTGAGCGAAGTATGCTCTTAGGTGGCAGACTGGACGGACATATCGTACAAGGACACGTGGATCAAACAGCAGTGTGTCAAGAAGTAAGGCAAGAAGATGGTAGTTGGTACTTCCGCTTTGCCTACGAAGACAGTCCTGAAACAGCTCTAAAGGGTTATGTTACAGTCGAGAAGGGTTCGGTTTGTGTCAATGGTGTGAGCCTTACGGTATGCAACTCTACCAAAAACAGCTTCGAAGTAGCAATTATCCCTTATACTTACGAGCATACGAATTTCTGCCGTATCAAAGAGGGTTCTGTCGTGAACTTAGAGTTTGACATCATAGGTAAGTATCTATGTAAGATGCAAGCTTATCTTCAGTAAAGCGATGAAGAAGCTTAGAGCTATAGCCTATATGCTTGCAATTTCTTTGGGGGTAAGTCTATCCCCAAAGGCTAAACTCTTGGCTCAAAAGCAAGAGAAACAGACAATCGGAGCGGTTGTCTGTATGATTAATCAAAAAAAATCTTCTGAACCAAGTCCTCGCTTTCCTGTGCTAAGACTTCATTCAGAAGAAAAACTAAGTGTTGATTTTGATTTATTAGACGAGCAGGAAAGGATTTTAGCTTATAGGCTAATCCATTGCAACTATAACTGGAGACCCTCTAACTTGCAGACGATTGAATACATTGATGGCTTTGCAGAATACGAACTTGCTCCAGCCGAATACAGCAACAACACCTTACAAAGCTATCTTCACTATCGTCTTTCGCTCCCTTCGGAGGAAACACAAATCAAAATGTCAGGCAATTATCGCCTTGAAATCTATGATATTGACGAGCCTGATGAGACAATTCTAAGCATTCCTTTTGCTGTATATAAGGAAGCTATTGCGGTGAGTGGAGAGGTCATCAGTCAGACCTATCAAGAAGCTCGGGGAGAACTCCAGCAAGTTAATGTGGAGCTGAAGTTGGCTAATGACAATAATCCAAGAGCAAGCCAAGAAATCAAGCTTGTAGTCCTGCAGAATGGTCGCTGGGATAATGCAGTCGTTCTGAACAAGCCATCGGATCATCAAAGGGGAGTGCTTATCTATCAGGATTATAATGGTGCAGTCTTTGAGGGCGGAAATGAGTACCACAAATTAGAACACCTCCTTGATAGAGGTACAGCTCTTGGCGTTTACAAACAAAATGTCTTCGCTGGGCGTTATCGCTTAGAGCTATACCCTAATAAAAATAGAAGTCAAGAAGCTTATATCTACGACAAAGATCAAAATGGAAGAAGCTACATTCAGACGCAGGAAAGAGCTTTTTCTGATACAGAAGCTGATTACCATTGGGTGGATTTCAGCTTTGTTTCTCCAAAGTTGAAAGGTGGCAACGTTGTGATTGAGGGAGAATACTTCAATTATCTACCTCTTAGCCAAAGAATAATGAGCTATGATGAAGATAAACAATGCTACAGCAAGCGTTTACTCGTCAAGCAAGGCTATCAAGAATATCAATACCTTTTCTGCCCCTTCGGTACTCGCAAGCTAAAAAGTGCGGAAACGGAAGGCAATCATTACCAAAGCACTAACGACTATCAGGTATTAGTCTATCGCCGTCAAGCTCAAGATAAAGCAGATAAGCTCGTCGGCTATACGCAAACGAAGTATTAAGGGCATTAAGCCTCCCAAGGCTCAAGCTCCAATAATCGTGTATTCGGGAAATTCTGCTCCAAGTATTTATGTAAAAATTCAAGGCTGTCTTGCTCGATAATCTCGTCAGTTTTGGGATAACGATTATAAACAAGATAAGCAACTTCAATACCTCTATTCTTACAAACTTCTAAGCTAAGCAAGGTATGGTTTAGGCTTCCCAAACGACCAGAAGTAACCAAAACCAAAGGATAAGCTTCATCTTTGATAAAGTCAATGGTCAAATAATCCTCTTTGATTGGTACCATCAGTCCGCCTGCTCCTTCCAAAAGGACTAAGTCGTAGGCATATTCATTCAGCAATCTATCTGTCGCCTCGTTAAGCTTAGACAAATCAATATCAACCTTATCTATCTTAGCCGATAGATGTGGCGAAGCGGGATAAGACAAGATAATCGGAGCTGTCGTCTTGTTTAGGTCTTCTTCCTTAAAGTCTTCCCCAAGCAAAGAGCGGTGCAAGGCAATATCTTCTGAAAAATCATCATTGCCCGTTTGTATCATCTTCTGAGAAATGACACGGATTGGCTTCTCTTCTCTAAACTTCTTTAGCAGAAAAGCTGTTGCATAGCTTTTACCAATGTTTGTATCAATACCACTAACAAAAAGGCAGTGTTGCTTTCTCTCCTTCATTTAATCAATACGTTTTGCTGAAATAATGTTATCTGTTTCCCTTAGCAAAGCACAAAGTTTGTTCAGTTCTTCCAAATTAAGCACTTCAACTTCAAAGAAAGCTTCAAAAATACCGTTATTAGACTTCATATTGACAGCCCTCATCGGGATCTCCATCTGCTGTGTGATAATCTGTGTAATGGTAAGCAAGAGAGCATTTGCATCAACACCTCCAATAAATATCTTGGCTAAAAATCTCTTTTGATTATGCTCTCCCCAAGTAACGGTAACCAGGCGATTCCCCTCGGTACTCTTAGACTTCATTGCCTTTTCGCACGAACTTCTATGGACAAGTATCTTATTTCTTTTGCTGACAACTCCCATTATCTCATCATCAAGGATAGGATTGCAACAAGGGGCTAAGACGTAATCTACTTCGTTATTACGCTCCTTAATAGCATAAGTCTTTGTTCTATCAATAGTATCTTGACTTTCTATTTCCTCTGGAGCTTCTTTTTTAGTATTAATAATATAATTGACAATCTCCTTAATCCCTAAGCGATGCCCATCAGAAGCGACGGCCTTCTCAATTTTCTTAATATCTTCTTCAGGATTAATATCTCCTAAAGCAATGCTAAGGTACAAGTCTCCTTGAGTTTTTAGATGATAGAAATTAAGCAAATGATCCATTAAGCTATTACCCTCAGGATCAATACCAAAACGCTCTAAGATAGCTTCAAAGATTTCTTTACCCTCTTGTTTATGAGTCTTTTCCAAAGAACGAAGTTCTGTCTTGATAAGAGCTTTAGCTTTTGGGGTAACAACCATATCCAACCACTTAGCTTCACAATGACTGTTATCATCGGTACTAAGGATTTCAACCTTATCACCAAGCTCTAAGACGTGATTAACAGGTAGGGTCTTATGGTCAATCTTCGCTCCACAACACTCATTCCCCAACTCACTATGAATAGCATAAGCTAAGTCCAACACTGTTGCCCCTTTTGGGAAACGGAACATCTCGCCCTTAGGTGTAAAGACAAAAATATCATCTGTGTAGAGGCTTGACTTAAATTCGCTTAAGATCTCCATTGCCCCTGTATCAGGATTCTCAAGAATATCTCGGATCTGTCTCAAAAGCTCATCTAAGATTTGGTCTTCAGTCCCTTTATTACTCTCTTTGTAGTGCCAGTGAGCAGCTACCCCCTTTTCGGCAATATCGTGCATTCTTCGGCTACGGATCTGAACCTCTACTTGTTGACCATCAGGCAACATCACCGTAACGTGAAGAGCTTGATAACCATTAGTACGAGTGATTGTCAACCAATCTCGGACTCTATCAGGTCTTGTCTTATAGACCTGCTCGACATAAGCTTGTATTTGACGACAAGTAGGGATTTCATCTTCAAGGTTATCTGTATCAAAGATGATACGAACAGCAAATATATCAGCCATTTCTTCAAAAGTGATGTGCTTACGCTTCATCTTTTGATTGATGGAATAGACATTCTTCAGTCTATACTTAATTTCAAATTTGAGATTACTTCTCTTGAGCCTTGCCTCAATCGGAGCAATAAATTTATAGAAAAACTCCTCTACACCATCTTCATAAATGGCAAGTTTATCCGTTAGCTCTTGATAAAGCTCTGGCTGATCGTAATAGAAACTAAGCTTCTCCAGTTCAGACTTGATATTATAGAAACCAAGACGGTGAGCCAATGGAGCAAAGAACTCTAAGGTCTCTCCTGCGATTTTCTTCTGCTTATCAGGACGCATAGAGCCTAAAGTACGCATATTATGTAGGCGGTCAGCAATCTTAATCAAGACGACACGAGGGTCATCATTCATCGTAAAGATTAGCTTACGAAAGTTCTCTACTTGCAGAGACTTCTCGTAGCCAATGAGTTTGTCTCCCTTAATCTTAGTCAGTCCATCTACAATCTCGGCTACTTTATCCCCAAAGATATTGGCAATGTCTTCCTTTGTATAGTCTGTATCTTCTATGACATCGTGTAGCAAGGCACTACAGATAGAGGTAGAGCCAAGTCCCATTTCCTTACATACGATACGAGCAACAGCGATTGGGTGATGAATATAGGGTTCACCACTTTTGCGACGAGTCTTTCCGTGAGCCTTCAGAGCAAACTCAAAAGCCGTACGGATACGTTCGACTTTTTGGCTATGTGGAGAATCTAAATAGACTTGTATTAAATCATCAAATGCCTCATATATGGCATTCATTTCCTCTTGTGAAAAATCAACTGTTATCATCGCAATCTAATTTTTAGGTTAAATCGTATTCAATAAAAAGACATTATAGGCAATAAAGAAGATAAATAGCATTGCTCCCTCCCAGCGATTAATCACTTTATCTCCAAAGAAAACTCCGAAAATAAGTAAGAACAAGGCTGATAGGACGAAGACATTCAAATCAACAATACTAATATCATTGATCATAAATGGACTAACCGTCGCCGTTATCCCTAAGACACAAAATATATTAAAGATACCAGAGCCAACGACATTCCCAATAGCAATCTCAGGTTCGTCCTTCATCGCTGCCACAATACCCGTTGCAAGCTCGGGCAGTGATGTGCCAAGAGCCACAATCGTCAGACCAATCATTCCCTGACTCACACCTAAGGCTGTCGCAATATCCACGGCTGAAGAGACAAACAAATCCCCTCCAAAGACAAGTCCGACCAGACCTATAATAATAAACAAGACAAGCCAATAGAGTGGACGTTTTTTCTTTTTGGGAGTTTCTTTAACCTCTTCAGCTTCTACCGAGGCTTCTTCTTGAATGATAATAGGCACATCGCCTTGCTTAGCGATAGCAAAGCTATAAGCCAAGAATATAGCAAAGAAACTCAAGAGGATTAATCCATCGCCTCGGCTTAGAGCAAGCGTCCCTTCAGAGAAAGAGAATAAATTATCCAAGACCATAACTGCCAATATAATAGAGCCCAACAAAAGCAGAGGAATCTCTCGCTTGATTGTGCTGGCACTTACAGATAGGGGGGCAATCATAGCCGTAATCCCTACGACAGCCAAGTTATTAAAGATATTACTCCCAACGGCATTCCCCAAAGCAATATCAGCACTACCCTTCAGAGCAGAACTAAGGCTAACAACCAGCTCGGGAGCAGACGTACCAAAGGCAACAATCGTCAAGCCCACCACCAAGGGACTAATCCCAAAATGACGAGCTAAGCCTGAAGCTCCATCTGTCAATAAGCTGGCAGAGCCTAAAATAATACATATAGAGCCTATAAATAGGAGAATGTCTAAGAACATTATTTCTTTAATTTAATGAAAGTTATAATTATATCAAAGCTATAAATATAGCATAGTGCAAAGGACAAAATTACACTATATTATTGAACTATAAAATAGTTAGGGATAGCTTGACGAATAAATACAATAAAAACCACGTGCTGCTGAAGTGAAAACTCCTAAAATCAGGATTTGAGGGCTTCTCTCCCTTTGTAATCCGCCTGCCAAAAATGACTACGGCCCGCCATTAGAAAAGAACACTACCTCGGTTTTCTATTGTGTACTGAGTCCCCTTAGCAAAACACGTGGCTTTCTTTATATCTTTATTGTATAAGCAAAGATAAACAACAATATTGATAAAAGCAAACTATTCAGGATCTCAAGCTCTTCAGCAAGCAAAGATTTTCCCTAAATAATACGTCAATTCTATCTAAGCAATTAGATATAATACACTCGTTTCTAACTAATTTCCCCTTTGGAAAGAGCTTTACATAATTAACTTTCGGAAGTATTGACCTAAATCTTGCTATTGTATTTATATTCCATTTCGGTCATTGAGCGTGTCGAAACGCCGAAATACTGAGTAAATATAAAACATAACGGTGCGTTTCGACACGCTCAACGACCGAGTATAGCAACTCTTAATTATTAATTCTTATGTCAGTTCGGTCTAAGAAATGCCTTTTTTAGTTTCTGATTATGAATAGGTTAAGGAAATTCTCCCTTTGAAGGGAGTACCTGCCTTTAGGCAGGGGAGGGATGATTTTATCACAAAAGCATATCAACTGCCCACTCATCCCCCGAGCCACTGCGTGGCTCTGCCCCCTTCAAAAGGGGGAATGTTATTTGTCTATTTGATAGGCTCAATGACTGAATGTTGCCTGTTCCGATTTGTGATATTTGGGACAGTTGGAAAAATGATTGGGAAGAGTCAAAAAAGTTTTTGGGAAAACTTTTAGAAATTACTGGGAAAACTCATCTGAGTTTTCCCAGTAATTTTTTGACCTTAAAATAAGGGGTTGTATCTTATTGATAAATAAGGGTTTATAAAACAGGCTGTGCCTGCGTTCTGATTTGTGGTATTTTTTCAAGTTTTGCTTGACAAGGATTTTGTAAAAACAAGGACTTATCACTAACTTTGTTTTGACAACAATTACATTAAATAAGAAGGATAAATACAATTATATTATGCCAAAGAATTTTGAAATAAATATCAAGTCAATTATTGAGCAAAAGAGTAAACGCAAGTTACCACAATGGTTAAGCAATCTACTTGAGAGACTGATACACCAAAAAGAAATCAATGAGTTTATTGCTCAAAATTCGGACAAAGAGGGCAAAGACTTTCTCAAAGCTTTCCTTGACAAATTAAATATCAAAACAGAATGGGTCAACATAGAGAAGCTCCCCAAAAGTGGACGTTATCTCTTCGTCTCTAACCACCCCCTCGGAGGTGTTGATGGTATCGCCATTGCCTATATGCTACACGAGCATTACGGCGATATGCGTTATATGGTCAATGATATGCTCTACTATATCAAACCTCTGCAGTCTGTCTTCCTGCCTGTAAACACCTACGGTTCTCAGAATAAAAAACATATACAAATGCTCAAAGAAGCTTTTGCCCAAGAGATGCCTATCGGTTCATTCCCTGCAGGTTACTGCTCTCGCTATATAGACGGTAAGGTTCAAGACCAAGCGTGGAAGAAAAGCTTTATCCGCCTTGCCATAGAACATCAACGAGATATTATTCCTTTACACTTTGTAGGGAAGAACTCCAAGCATTTCTATTGGATTGATAGAATCCGTAAAGCCTTGGGGATTAAGTTTGACCTTAGTACAGCTCTTCTACCTGATGAGATGTTTCGAGCTAAAGGCAAACACTTCCGCATTGTCGTAGGCGATCCTATCTCTTGGCAGTCATTGGCCGAAAGCAAAACTAAGACTAATGATTTAGCCCAAGAGATTAAAGCGAAGTCCTACGAACTTACCCAAAAGCTATAGTTAAGATTTGGCTACAATGTCAATAAATTTCTATATATTTGCTATATAAATATCAATAAAATAACAAAAACTATGGATCTATTTATGAGTTTACCCATTTGGCAATGGTGGATTATCTTAGGTTTAATCCTACTGATTTTAGAGATTTTTATCTCAGGCTTCCTTGTTGCCTGCTTCGGTATCAGTGCTTTGCTAACAGCTATCACGCTTACTTTTGATGCCAGTCTATCAGTTCAGCTGATTACTTTCGGGCTTCTTAATATCGCCACGCTCTATTTACTTCGCCCCTTCCTTCAGAAACAATTTGCAGGCAAAGAAGTCAAGAGCGGTGTTGATGCTCTGATAGGAAGAGAGCTTAGACTTGAAGAGGACTACACGCCAAGTATGGAGTATAGCCTACAAAAGATTCAGGGCGACGTTTGGCGAGTGCGTAGCAAAACAAATGAAGCCATCACTGCTGGGACACAAGTCCGAGTGGTCGCAAGAGAAGGCTTGACCCTTATTATAGAAGCAATTTAATTATAAACATAAACAATAAACATTATGTCATCATCACTAATTATTGCAGTAGTATTCGTACTGCTTGCTATTTTCATTGTTGCGAACGGACTGAAGATTGTTCAGCAGTCTCAGGTTGTCATTATCGAACGACTTGGTAAGTACTACCGAACACTCCACTCAGGGGTGAATATCATCATTCCTTTTATAGATAGTCCTCGCCCTATGCGTTGGCGTTTCACACAGCGTGCAGCCAATGGACGTACAATTATCCGTAGCACTACGGTCTCAACCATTGATATGCGTGAAACGGTTTATGACTTCCCAAGCCAAAGCGTTATTACACGTGATAACATCGTTACAGAGATCAATGCGGTTCTTTACTTCCAAATCGTTGACCCTATCCGCACAGTCTATGAAATCCAAGACTTGCCAGATGCGATGGAGAAACTAACGCAGACAAGCCTTCGTAACGTGATTGGGGAAATGGACTTAGACCAAACGCTTACAAGCCGTGACGTTATCAACAGCAAACTACGTGCTATCCTTGATGATGCAACGGATAAGTGGGGTGTCAAGGTTACTCGTATTGAGCTACAAGACATCAATCCTCCTCGTGATATCCGTGATGCAATGGAAAAGCAAATGCGTGCAGAGCGAGATAAGAGAGCTCAGATCCTTAATGCTGAAGGACAAAAAGCAGCCCTTATCCGTGAATCTGAAGGTCGTATGCAAGAGTCTATCAACCACGCCGAGGGTAATAGACAAGCTCGTGTCCTAAAAGCGAAGGCGGAAGCAGAAGCGAAGATCTTAAAAGCAGAAGCAGAGGCTGAAGCTATTAATCGCATTACTGAAGCCGTAGCAAGCTCAGGAGCAAACCCAACCCAATACCTTATCGCAATGCGTTACCTTGAAACGCTCAAAGAGATGACTTCAGGACAAGATAATAAGACTGTTTACTTGCCTTATGAAGCAAGCGGAGTGCTTAGTTCTCTTGGAGGTATCAAAGAGATTCTCAAGAGCTAAGGCTTAGCTTTCCTACAAGCATAAAAAAAGAGTTGGACTCATTGAAGTCCAACTCTTTTTTTATGCAATAAGGTTTAATACCCTCTCTATCTAAGTTTACTAATATCTTTTGATACGACTAAAAACGATAATTATAAGAGATAGATAAGCTAAGGCGTCGCTCCGCTGATTGACCATAAGGATCTTCTCTTTTATTAGAGAAAACATCGCCTAAGCCATAAGTATAACGACCTTCCAACTCTAAGCGATGGGCTTTTCCTACACAAAAACTAATCCCTGGTCCTCCACATAAGCCCCAAAACAGCTTACGTTCAATAGCTTTGTGATGACGATATTGGGCAAAGTCCGTGAAGCTACTCTTACCTTTTGCAAGCAATGGATCTTTCACGACCTTATCTTCCGAAAGCACATAACCAAGGATAGGACCTAAGTTCACAAAAAAGCGGATAGACTTTGAAGATAGATACAGATGTGTAAGAAAAGGCATATTAATCGTATTGATTGATCTATGATAAGCCAAATCTGGTTTGTCTTCAAACTTCTCTTGCCAACCTGTACGTAGATAGTTAAGCTCCAACTGAAGCGAAGCCCCTCTCTCTACATCAACACGAGCCATTACACCTGCACCAAAGCCCAAATAAAGCTTCTGAGGGACAGAGGGGACAAAGCTATACTCCGAAGACAAAGCCGTAGCCTTTACTCCTAAAAAGACATTACGCTTAAATGGCTTTTTCTCTTGAGCTAAAAGCATAGAGTTCATCACAAACAACGAAGTAAAAACAAGGATATACTTAGCTAATGACTGTTTCATCTTAATTATTTTTTAAGCTTACAAAGACTTACGATACACCTCTCCATTTGGCGAGAAAGTAATCCAATAAAAACGCTTATTCAGATAACCTGATTTTGACTTGTCTAATTTAATATCCATCTGCAGACCATCGTATGGCAAGCTATAAGCAAAAGCAGGGAAACTATCTTGATACAAAGCATAAGCACGAACGAAATAGCGTGCAATATCATAACCTAAAAGGCTATATTTTGGATAGTTTGCCCCAACTTTCTTGTCAAACCAAGCACGATACTTAACCAAGAAATCTCGTGTTTCCTGCATCTGAAGGTTTAGATAGAATGAGCTATATATCGTAGTATTATGCTGATGCATTGCTCTTTGGAAGTCTCGCCCAAAACTTTGCCACTTAGGATAAGCAAAGACTTGATAAGGAGTTGCTATCATCATCGTTGTCGGGTCAGGCAAGAGAGAGAATAAAACCTCAGCAAATTCCTTATCATCAAGCTCAGGAACAAAAATGGTATTAGGCAAGACATTAAGCACTTCCCCTTCTACAAGCTGTTTTTCTTGAAAAGAAATGTCATTATCCCTAAGCTCTTGCTTGAGCAAAGTGGCAAAGCTACTCTCTTGACCACTACCATTATTCAGGAATACAATCGGATTAGCTTCAAACTCCGAAATAAAACGCTTTACACAAGCTTTATTAAGATCTGAAGCATCTTGATAAACCTGAACAAAGTGAGCATCTTTAATTTTCGCTTTGCGAGCAGAGACAAAAGGTGAAAGGATAAAAGCCTTATCATTGTCGCAGGCTTTAGTAATCAGACGCATTTCACGATCCGTCGTGCCTCCTATGATCAAGTCTTGCCCATCTAAAACATTATGCTTGAGCAGAGTCTTTAACTCTCGCTCATTATTAGCAATCTCAGCCCTTAGACGAACAGAGAAGCCTTGCTTCTTCAAGTCATTAAGAGCAATGAGAATACCCTCATAAAACTCCACATAATAACGACTCTTCTCAAAAGGTAAAATCAACAAAACATTAACGAAAGCTTCATCATAGAAGCCTTGATTGAGTTCTTCCTTTGAGCTATCAACCGTCAAAGAATCTGCAGAGGGAGAAGCTTTATCCTCTTTAGGAATCGTAAGCTTCACGCCTACGACAAAATGCTCTCTTGAGATACTTGGATTAGCTCTAAGCAATGCTTCAACACTTACTCCGTAAGCTCGGCTAATACCATAGAGCGTCTCTCCTTTCTTGACAATATGAACCTTATTGCCATCTTGAACAGCCTCATTATGGACATCAGAGCTATTCAAACGGATAAGCAACTTATCGCCAATCTTCAATCCTTCATTTTTCAGCCAAGGATTAAGACGTTTAATGCTTTTAATATCTGTATTATAGCGTTTTGCCAAGCCATATAGAGTTTCTTTTGCTTGCACTTTATGCTCAAAGATACGAACTTGCTCCTGAGCGTAGGTCAAGCTTGTCAGAAGACTAAGTCCAAAGACAAAAAGTATTTTGATAAATGATTTAACGTATATATTCACCTTTATTTATTTAATGTATTATTTTTATTTTTGCGTTCTCTAAGGCTTTTGACTATAGGATAGAAAACGATAAATCCTGACGACAAGACAGCAAGCCAAGAGAATAAATCTTTTTGTCCTTTCAGACAGAATAGAATAAAAAAGGCAAGCCAAAGAGAGCCTATTACAATGGATTGTGTCTTAGATAGTGGTCTTCTATAAGCCATTTTGTTTCTATATTATTTTGTTCGTGTAGCAATAAAGTCTCCCAGCTCAAGCAAAGCACCTCGGCATTCATTCTCGGGGAAGGTTAGTAATAAATCCTTCGCCTCCTCTATCAACTTTTGAATAGTTTCTTCGGCATAACGAATCCCCCCATTTTCTGTAGCAAGTCTCTGCAAACGAAGAATATTCTCTTTAGTAAAATCTTTTGTTTTTAAGATATTCAAGCAAGCATTCCTTTCGTCTTCATTGCCTTTTTCTTCAAGAAAAACGTGCAGAAGAGGTAAGGTAATCTTCCCCTCTATAATATCGTGTCCTGTCGGCTTGCCAACCTCATCTTCGGCAAAGTAATCAAAAATATCATCTCTAATTTGGAAAGCCAAGCCCAACAACTCGCCACAGCGTTTGAGCTTCTGAATATCTTTTTCACTTGCCTCAACGCTAATGCCTGCAATCTCAGCACAAGATGCAAATAGAGAAGCCGTTTTTTGTCTGATGACTTCCATATAATTTTCCTCGCTCAAGTAGAGATTTTCAGCGGACTCAAACTGCCGAATCTCCCCTTCAGTCAAATCACGTCCTATCAACGAGACAACAGAAATAATCCGAAGATCTTGCAAAGCTATCGCTCCCATCAATGCCGATGATAGGACAAAGTCCCCCATCAACACGGCTACTCTATTGTCAAAGATAGCATTAAGCGTTGAACGTCCTCGGCGTTGTGGCGAGTTGTCTATGACATCATCGTGGATAAGCGTTGCCGTATGGACAAGCTCCAAGAGGACAGCCGACTGAACGGTTTTCTCTGGCAAGGGAAGACCATAAAGACCAGCCATCAAACTCGTCATAATAGGACGAACCAGCTTACCAGTAGCCTCGGATAAATGCTCAACAGCTTCCTGCAACCATTCACTCTTGGCACTGAGAGCCTCCCGAAAGTGCTGATGAAACTCATCAACATAAACACTAACAGGCGACTTTATTATATCTAATTTATTCATTATTATATATCAAGACATATCTTGTAGACTATTCGCTTAGGAACTCTTGCAATTGCTCTGCACTTACATTATGCTCCAATTCTCCGTGGTAAGCAAGCGAAATAGTACCTCTTTCTTCACTAATGATAATAACCTTAGCATCTACTTTCTGCGAAAGCCCCAAAGCAGCTCTATGACGCAGACCCAAATCCTTATTCAAATCTGAATTATTCGCCACAGGAAGTACACACCCCGCTGACTTTATCTTACCTTGAGCAATCATCATTGCTCCATCGTGCAAAGGGCTATTTGGGAAGAAAACACTTTCAATCAGCCGAGCATTCACATCAGCATTAAAGCGTTCTCCTGCAAACATCCACGAACTAAGGTCTATATTTTTCTCAATGACAATCAAAGCTCCAATCTTTTTCTTAGCCATATTCATACAAGCAAGCAAAATCGGAGCAATATAATGCTCTTGTACATCATCACTCTCTTTCTTATTCCTAAAGATACGCCTGAAAGATTTCCATTTCTCAGCCGAACCAATCGTTACAAGGAACTTCTTGATCTCCTCTTGGAAAATAATAATCAGGATCAGCACTCCAATGCTGACAAACTTATCCAAAATCGTCCCCATCAAACGCATCTCGAAGATTTTGGAAATCAAAATCCACAGAGCAATAAAGGTCATTATCCCCATAAAAAGGGCTTTACTACCCGAATTCTTTAATACTCTATAGATATAGAATAGAAATAAGGATAGCAGGAAAATATCTAATAAATCCTTAATAGAGAGAGGAAGCCACCACATACTTATCTTTATTTATAGATTCTTTGGATTTGATTTTCTTGCGAAGGCTTAGGGATCAACTGACAAAGTCTTCGGCACTCTACAGCTTCTTTCACATCGTGTACTCTCAAGATATTAGCTCCATTCAACAGAGCAAAGGTATTGAGCGTTGTCGTACCATTAAGAGCTTCTTGAGGGCTTATATCAAGAGCTTTGTAGATCATACTCTTACGAGAGATACCTACCAGCATTGGTTCTTCAAGCAAACTTTGAATATGAGGCATTTCAGCTAAGAGTTCGTAGTTTTGCTCCAAAGTTTTGCCAAAGCCAAAGCCTAAATCAAGGATAATATCGTGCAAACCTTTTGCTCTAAGGCTATCCATTCGCTTGACAAAATAATCACAAACTTCAGCTTTGAGGTCGACATATACCGTGTCGCTCTGCATTGTCTGCGGAGTCCCTCTCATATGCATTAGGATATAAGGCACTTGAAGAGATGCAACGGTGTCAAACATAGCCTTGTCCATCTCGCCTCCTGAAATATCATTGATAATACCTACGCCATATTCTTCGACACACATACGAGCGATATCTGCCCTAAAAGTATCAACAGAAACCTTCAAATGAGGCATCTCTTTCTGAATAAAACTTAGAGCTGGTTCAAGGCGAAGACGCTCCTCCTCATAAGAGATATGCTCGGCATTAGGGCGAGAGCTATAAGCTCCAATATCAACAATATCTCCGCCCTCTTGCTCTATTTGCAACAAACGTTGCTCCAAGTGATCCAAGGAGCAACGACTGCCTGCATAGAATGAATCTGGTGTCAGATTCACAATACCCATAATAAGGGCTTGTTTACTAAGGTCAACAAGCTCTCCTTTGATATTCAGTGTTTGTTTGAGCATTCCTATATTCTCTTAAATTGCTTATGCTTGATAAAAACTTTTCCGATTGGTAAAGTTATAAAATATACCGCACCTTTGCAAATCTACAAACAGAAAGCAGTGTGAATGGCAGACCTAAAAAAACTCACAAAGAAAGGGAGCAAATGCCCCCTTTTAATTGTTAATTCTTAACTAAAAACTCTTAATTCTATAAGCCAGTGTGTTTCTTATTCGGACCGAGCGTATCACCCTCAGAGCCTTCGATCTCTGAACCTAAGGAAGTTTTCTTCTTAGCCTTGGGCTCAACACGCTCAAAGCTAACACCTCGCAACTCAAAGTACTTGCGAGAGGGTGCAAGACGAACAACGGGTTTGACGATATGCACATTAGCATTAAACTCTTCAACCCCCTTCTCAACCAAGTGGCTCTTAAAAGAGGGTGAAAAAGTACCAATATCGCCAAAGTCCACGATGTTGCCATTTTCTACGTGTTTCTTTGCCACCTCGGAAGCCAAACGAAGCACTGCCTCAACCTCTGCCCCAGTAAAGGTTGTCGCTCGAGCCACTTCCTCGCAGAAGTTACGATGGTCAATACGCTTACGTCCTGTTGGCTGTGCTTGTAAGACGGTCTTACCTTTGAACTTACCTAAGTTAGCTCTACGTTCCTTTAGAACATACTGCAATGGAATATTTCCCATAATCAAATACTGATGTCTCCGTCATTGTTTATGAATAATTGGAACTTCTACTGGTTGGAGACTTTGCCCTGTAAAAGTTCTCTTAAAAATTAGTGTCTGAACTTAGTGAAAAAAGTGTCGTCACTTTTGGAAAAACTGTCGACACTTTCTGAGAAAGTGACGACAGTTTCTTTTCTTAGAGACAACAAGCTCTAAAACATCTTATTCTATGGTAGTTGCTTATAGAATGGACGGATTGTAAATTTATAATGTGTTTTAACAGCAGAGGAGTTATCCAAACAAGCATTAAGTTCATTTCCAAGGAAATAATAAATATTAGCCCCCTCATATTTAGAAGAAGAAGACCAACTATAATGTCTTTCACCCAAATATGAGACAGGATCTCCTGCAGGATTACCTATATGATAGCCATAAGTTGGAAAAACACGTGTTGTAACATTATTTTTATTGAAGAACTCTGGATTAGAAAACCCTTCTAATGTTCTGTTATTTATACCTTTTAATGAAACACTCTTAATAACAATCTTCCTATTATTCCCCTCCCCCTCAAAACTATAACGCCAAGCAGAGTCCCATTCTGAACATATAAAACGATGGGCATAGGTAACGAATTTTCCACTTTCCGATACGGTAATATACTCAACACTTGTAGGAATAACTGGACTTCCCCCTACTTTAAGAGGAATCTCCCAAGTATAACTTCTTTTATAGTATACTCTATCAAAAAGAACTAAATTTGGACTTCCTCGTGTCGGTAAAATAGACTGCCAATCTTCAATAGAGGGTAAAACATATTGCTTTAAAAATTCAGGTTTATTTGTCTCGTCAAATAAATTTACAGCTTGACTCCATAAGAAGTAACCAACATCATTAGTGGTCATTTGAAAAGGGATACTTGTATTTGGCAAATTCTGATTAAGGACAAAGCCATCTCCAAGTAGATTAAGAGAATACTCCCCAACAAAATCAAGAGGATTTTCAGGTCTAATAAATTGGCTTAACACTACTGGCAACTGATACGCTTTTCCTTCTTGGAAGCCTAAATTAGGAGGGTTTACAGCACAAACTTTTGTCTTTTCTTCGCTTGATCCAAAGTCCGTATAGATAATCTTAAACTTTAGCTGTTTGTTATTGTCACGAGGATACCCCCAAATATAAAATACAGGAGCTGCTTCTTTAACAGCTGAAGTAATTGTCTGATCAAGCATTTTATCAATTTTATAAGCAGGAGAAGCTCCATTATAAACCGAACAAGTAATGGGGGTATTGCTTTTTGATCCGATGAACTTAGCTTTATAAGTTGTCGTTATGCCTTGGCTACTCTTAGAGAAGATATTTGTGTTATCCATTGCTATTTGGGTATCAAAAGAGCCCTCAAACCAAAGAGCATTATTCCCTTCAAGGACTATCCTTTTAACTTGAACTGCTTGACAGCTATTATTAATGACACTTAGTGCAATCAATACACCACGTGATTTATAATGAACGGTATGTTGCTTATTGAAGACTTTATTAAAGGGTAAGATATCGGTCATAATAGGTAGATGGTAGCCTTTAAGTTCTTGCCCATTCTTCAAGCCTACTAACTTTTGGTTAGGAGCTATCGTTCCTTTGAAGTCAAGATAACGTCCATCTCTTAGATTACCATCAAGAGCAAGCATTGCAAACTTATCCTTAACCTTAAAGTTATCATCTTCTATGCGACAATACATCTTAAGTTTACGCTTATTGCCCTCTTTATAAAAAACCAGACTGCTGTTACTGGGGGCTGTATTTGGAACGCTATTTAGGAAATTAGTAACGGAGCCTGTCGCCTTTGTGCTCTGCCCTAAGATAAACCAATGAGCTTTAAGCCCCTTACTGACAAACTCCTCTTTAGTTACATCAAGGGTGGGCTTATGATAACCTGTGTTTAGGATACTTGCACGAAGATCCTCTTCCTTTTTATTATCAGACTTGCTCTCAAAACTAAGGACTTCATTCGTTGCCGTATAAATCTTCCCCCTAATGCTACTTGGTTTTTCAATTTGCTCTTCTTTCTTAAGGCTTGTCTCAAGACCTGTTTTCTTCTTGTCACAAGAGAAAAGGGCTAAGCTCATTGTTAAAGCTGTCGCCCATATAAATATCTGTTTCATTGTCTTTTTATTTTGTTGCTTAATCAATAGGGTTACCATCTTCATCTACGCCAAATTCACCCCCATCATCGATAGGATCAAACTCTCCATCACTGGAAAAACTCTGAGCTAAGAAGCTCAAATTAGATTTTAGTGCTAATAATTCTACTTTAGGTGGCTGATAATTGCTTAGCCTATGAAGAATTGATTTATTATTTATCGTTTTCATTGTAATTTATATTGATTGATTATTATACTCCTTGCTTGATTGTTAAATTAGATAAAACCTTTGTCTTATTTATATTTAATCCTATTTCCCAAACTCAAATGTAAAAAAAAAACAATGCGATCCAAATTTCATTAAAATTTGGCTCGCATTGCTACGCGGTTTTTGGAATGTATGTGGCTATTAACCTTACTTATAAGTAGTTTAGATAGTGCTCAAAAGTTTTTTCAAAAACTTTTGAGAAAAAAGTAAGAAGTACATACTTTGGACATAAAATTGACGATATAAACATCTATTGGAAATCCAGTTCAAACAAGATATCATTGGCAAACTCCTGCAAGATAGGGCTATCGCTATTTTGCCAAGTCTTTAGCTCAGGGCGAGCTAAGATTTGCTTAGCAATGACTTCATTTCTCCCCCAACGCTTGATGAAAAGCAAGGCTGTACTACGTGGCATTGTGATACGCTCTTCATCATCATTGCCTAAAGTTTCAAAAGCTTGATTGAGGAGTCGGTCTCTTAAAAGGTCATTTGTAATCTGGTAGCCTCTCATCAGATGTCTTGCTAAGATAATATAAGCGAGTGGCTCTAAGTCCTCATATCGTCCTTTATCATCTAAAAGCCAATGTATCGCCCAATCAGGAGCATAATCTACTCTATCAAAAAGGTTCTTAGCTAAATAGTCTCTTAGCTCCACATTAGAGAAAACTTTTGAGGCAATATAGCAAGCATCAGTAAAGCGTAGCTCCTCAACAGGGTAAATCATCTGTCCAATAATCTTTAGCTCTCTGACATCACGGCTCAACAAATGACGAGCTAACTCGGCAGACTGAGGCAGTTTCTCAGCTCTTGCCTTGATATGCTCAAGCGTTAGACCAAAGTTAATGCCATAATTCAAGCCCTTTTTCCTCATTGAAGTAGCCACGACACCGTCCATTGCACGACGAAGACTCTTTCTTAGCTCTTTGACTTCTCGTGCTAAACTATCATTTAGATAGGCATGTTTATGCTCCTCAATACGATTAGGTTCTGCAGGCAGAAAGCTATACTCACGACTATAACGAAGCATTTGTTCTTCGTAAGTCTCGCTATAGTTTGGCACAACGTCCACAATGCCTCCATCTTCAAAAACTAAATCAAGGCGAGGATTAACGAATCCTTTATAAGGGGCAATATCAAGCTTAACATAACGCTCAAGAACCTCCTCGTGTAAATTTCTATCAATAGAAACGGCATAATGCTCAACAAGGGCTTTAGCCTTGCTGAAATCCCCCTCACTCTTGACACGCTGTATCTCACAAAGTAATTCAGCTACAAAGCCACGCACGGCTTCATAATCCCTAATAATTAGCTCTAAGCCCTGAAGCTCCAGAGCCTTCTGCCCCTCTTCTTCCGAGCGAGCCAAAATGTAACGAGCTATCAAAGCCCGATTACGCATATGAGCTTCCTCAATATTCTTGCCCAAAGGAATACGGACTAACTGCGTTACTAAGCCATTAAGCAAATAACGATAGTAACAAGCCTTATAAGCTTCCTTATTAGGCAATAGTCCTAATTCAATAAGCTTGTCATCAGCCATATACACTCGTGCAAATCCGTATGCAGGCACTCTGTCATTCCGCCATATTCGGCGAGCAACGCTCGTATCTCTGCATTAGGGACAAAAGCTTCGTCCATTCCATTACTTGCCGAAGCAAGGCGATAAGCTTCGTGTATATTCTCAATACTCACACTCTTTGAGCCATACTCTACCCTAATCCAATCGGCATTAGGTAAATTAATACCAATCGGTGTAGCAGGATAAGAGTCGCCAGCCAACATCGCCAGCGTTACAACCGAGGCAGAAATACCCTTTGGAGCTTCCTTCTTGTACTCATTAGGGATAGGAGCATTCTGCTCAAACCACAAGGCTTCACGACCGATTTTCTCTGTTCGCTCACTTGCTTTTTGATTACGAATATGCACCATTCCCTCCCAAGAACCTGTCATACCAAGCGGATCGGTATAAGTCTCGGTAAAGCCATTGATAAAGTCTATTTGGCTGTCAGGATCCCCTACCCAAAGGATACAAAACTCATTATACGCCTCCAAATCGCCCGTCTTGTAGTATTGAAGTAAAGCGAGTATTGCTTCTCGCTGACGCTCCGTCTGTGTATAAGCAAGAGAAGCTTGCAAATGCGTGCTAATAGCCTCAAGACACTCGCCATACAAGCCCCCTATTTGGTAAGGCTCTTCGTAGAGTTCTCCATTAGTTTTTTTATTCAGACGGGTATTCAAGCCATAAGACGGAGGACATTGCTTTTCTTCTTCACTTGCCATTTGGCTCTTAAGCTGATAGAATTGCTCCGCTTCTTCTTGACAAACATCTTCGTCATAGAAGTTAGCACAAGAACTTTTGAGCAAATCTTCATCTCCAGACTGCTCCGTTCTCTTGGGCGAACGATTAGGATCAAAGACCTCATCAAGCAAGTCATCAAGCTCTACACCTTGAAACTGCAAGAGATAACCCTCTTTTTGAAGCGAAGCAATCGTATTGCGTATCCATTCCTTGCTAAACGAAGGGACAAACTTATCCGAAGCATAGTGATGATGAATACCTGAAGAGAACCAAAGGCGATAGAGATAAGTCTTCATCTCTATAAAATCCTTTTCACTCTTATCCCCTTGATAATGAAGTAAAATTCCCTCAAAGAGTTCTCTCAAACGAAGATTAAAGACACCATTTTGGTCAAAAATAATATCACGCCCTGCAAGAGCTGCTTCACTAAGATGATAAACTAATAGTTTTTCATTCAATGAAAGGCTCTCAAAATCATCTATGGTATAACGTAATATCTCAATATCGGCAAATCGGCAGACCGAACTGCCATTTATATTCTTATTCATAAGCTCTTATTATCTAAATCTATGGAATTACAAAGATAAGGAAAAGTATTTTTGGATTAAAAGACTCAAACCCGCGACCCTTAGCTTGGAAGGCTAATGCTCTATCAACTGAGCTACTTCCGCAAGATAAAAGTGGGCAGTGATGGATTCGAACCACCGAAGGCGTAAGCCAGCTGAGTTACAGTCAGCCCCATTTGGCCACTCTGGTAACTGCCCTTCCTTTCTCTTTTGCACTGCAAAGGTAATAACTATTTTTGGATTGTGCAAATAATCTGACACATTTTTATGGCAGTTTCTGCAAATTCTTCGCCTTTATTACCAAGTTTTCCTGTCGTACGTTCCTCTGCCTGAGCCATATTCTCCGTTGTAAGTACGCCAAAAATTACAGGAGAATATTTATTCAAAATTCTTGCAGGACTTGCTTCGGTATTCAATTTTGCAATCCCTTGCGTTACACCTTCGCAGATATAATCAAAGTGAGGCGTATCTCCTCGCACAACGCAACCGATGACGATAATGGCATCAACCCCAATTTCATTCTTAAAGCGAGTTGCACCATTGACTAGTTCAAACGCCCCAGGGACACGCATTATTTGTATTTCTCTAGCCTTAGCTTGTTCTAAGACCTTAACAGCACCACGAAGCAATTCCTCCGTGATATGACTATTCCATTCTGCTACTACAATGCCAAAGCTCAAACCCTCTGCATCGAGGATTTGAGCTTCGTTATGCTTAGTAGCGATATGATCTATTGTTGACATATTCGCTTATATTTAATGTATGAACTACTTTAGAGCTTGAGCACGCAGAATATCAGCTTCTACCATGTTAGACTCTGGAGCAGTATAATATGTATTCTTAATTTCTTCGTATAGTTTGATAGCCTCGTCTTTCTTACCAAGCTTTTCGCACACACGACCAGCCTTAAGCAGACAGCTAGGCGTAATAGCAGGATTGCTTGCCATACTAGCTGCTTTCTTATAAGTAGAAAGAGCTTTATCTAGCTGACCTAACTGAACGTAACAATCAGCAATCAAACGCATAGCCGAAGGAGCAACATATTCATCAGTGCCGTCAAACTCCTCAAGCTCTTTAATCGCTTCCTCGTACTTGCCCTCTTCATATAAAGCAATTCCTGTATAAACGTGAGCAACAGAAGCAGCTCCTGTACCAGAATACTCTTCAGCTATTTGACGAAGTCCTTTGCTCGCAACGCCTTCTCCTGCCATAGCTAGGCTATCATTACCTAAGATAAAGTTATTCTCCGCAACATAAAGAGAGGCATAAGCTTTCTCTCCACGTGGCTCTTGATAGAACTTAACATAAGCATAAACCGCAAGTCCTAGTAAAACAACAGCTCCTAGTGCAATCAAAATCTTACTTAAATGTTTCTCTACGAAACGTTCTCCTTCTACAAGAGCTTGATCAACTTGTTCGAGATCCTCGAACTGATTTTCATTCTGTTTTGACATATCTATTTTTATTTCTTATTACGTATCAAAAAAAACTCGTTCTATTATATTATGGTATCACTACACATAAGCTCTACAAAGTTAAAACATTTATTTTAATCAAAGGTAATAATTCCGTAAATTCCTTAATAGATAGAGTTAAAGCTCAAAAGGGATGAGGGAAATTACTTAATTTTGTGCTAGACATTTTAACTAAATAAAAGCCGAATATGCAAAGAAGAAGAAAGAATTTATTGATTTTACCACTTATAGTAATGATATTGCTTGGCGGAAGTGCTTGTTCCATAAAAAATAATAAAGAGCCTAAGCAAGAGCAACAAACTCTGGTACAAGTTCAAGAAAACAGCGATGATAAGGTTTATCTAATTGTTGAGGAAACTGCTGAATTTCTAGGAGGAAGGAAAGCTCTAAGCGATTATTAAAGACAGAAAGCTTAATTTTCAATTAAAAGAAGTTCCGATTTGTGATACTTAGATTAGTTTAGAAAGCTTTAGGGAATAGTCAAAAAAGTTTCTGGGAAAACTTTTTCAAATTACACGGAAAACCTTCAAAAGTTTTCCGTGTATTTTTTTGAACAAATTTAAGGAGCTTGTATGAGTTTGATTATCAAAGGTTTAATAAAACAACCTGTGGCTGTTCTGATTTGTGATATTTGAGCAGGAAATAAAGCCCTCTGTGAGGGTGATTTGTAGTATTTTGATAGACGAAAAATGTGAGGATAGTTTTTTTATCATTTGAATAAGTAATATAAGTTTAAGTTTTTAGCTACTGTTTCATTCTTTGGCATTGCTAGAAGATATGATTATCTTTGGCGAGGACAAATTAGATATGAATAATATAAAAAAGATAGAGAGATTATGAAGAAACAAAGGCTGTTCTTATTAGATGCTTTTGCTCTTATATATAGAGGTTATTATGCTTTTAAGAAGAATCCACGAACGACTTCCAAAGGAGAAGATGTAAGTGCCGTCTATGGTTTCTTATTGATTTTGGAGGATATTCTGCAGAAAGAGCAACCTGATAGAATTGTCGTTGTTTTTGACCCGCCTGGAGGAACGTTTCGCCATAAGGAGTTTGAGGCATATAAGGCTCATAGAGATGAGACGCCTGACGCTATTCGTTTCGGCACGCCTATTATCAAAGACTTACTTCAAGCCTATAATATTGCTAGCGTTGAGGTAATGAATTACGAGGCTGATGATGTTATTGGGACGCTTGCCAAGACTGCTGAACAAGAAGGTTTTGAAGTTTTTATGGTTACGCCTGACAAGGATTATGCTCAGCTTGTTAGTCCTAATATCTTGATGTATCGTCCTAATCACAAAGGGGGAGGTTATCAAATTTGGGGTGAGAAGGAAGTTTGTGAAAACTTTGACTTAGATAATTGTAATCAAATTATTGATTATCTCGCATTCGTTGGGGATTCGGCAGACAATCTCCCTGGTTGTCCGAACGTAGGACCTAAGACTGCGAGCAAGTTGCTCAAGAAATATGGTTCGCTTGATGCTGTTTATCAGAAGGTAGAGGAGGCAAAAGGGAAACTCAAAGAGCACCTAATTGCAGGCGAAGAGTCCGTTCGTATGACGCAATATCTAGCAACTATTCGCACCGATGTAGAGGTTCGTGAAACGCTTGCTGACTTCGTTCGTCGTGAGCCTAATACGGAAGCTTTGGTCAAATTATATAATCGCTTTGAGTTTCGCTCAAGCCTTAGTAAGCTACAACGCAATGGAGCAATTACTCCATTAGAAGGACAAGTACAAGAACAAATTCAAGGCGACCTCTTTGGCTTTATTGATGACAAGGCAGAGCAAATGCCAAGCACAGAAATCAAATTAGAAGAGCCAACGACAGCTCAAAAGCCTAAGTTTGATATTAAACCCATAATACTAAAAGGGAAAGAAGACTTAATTAAGCTTTATGAAAAAGCAAAAAAGCAAGGATTTATTGCTTTTGATACGGAGACAACGAGCCTCGAAGCCCTCAAAGCTGAGCTAGTAGCGATTAGTTTTGCCCTAAGTAAAGAGGAAGTTTATGTGCTGTTTATCCCCGAAAGTCGTTCTTCTGCCTTAGAGCTTTTAGAACCTCTTAAAGCTCTGTTTAATGATTGTTCAATTATCAAAATCGGACATAATCTAAAGTATGATATGCAGATTTTGCTCAATTATGATGTGCCTGTTTCAGCTCCTTATCACGATACAATGCTCGCTCATTACCTTATTGAGCCAGATAAGAGACATAGCTTAGACGAACTGTCAAGGGTATTTTTGGACTATGAGGCTCTGAGCTTTGAGGAGATGATTGCACCGCAGAAGAAAAAGAGCTTTAATCTCCGCCTCGTTGATAAGGAACGCTTAGCTTTCTATGCAGGAGAAGATAGCCTGCTGACGCTAATGCTACACGAAGTATTGATGCCCAAGCTCAAAGAATGCGAGCAAGAAAGTCTTTTCCACGATATAGAAATGCCTTTGGTGCAAGTGCTACTCCGAATGGAGCGTCAAGGGGTTCGCTTAGACTTAGACGTTTTAGCGGAGCAAAGTCTTGAGATGACAAAAGAAATGCAGGCCTTAGAATGGGAAATAGAAGAGATTGCAGGCTATCCGATTAACGTGAATAGTCCGAAGCAGATTGGGGAACTTCTGTTTGAAAAGTTGAAGTTAAACAGCAAGGCAAAGAAGACAAAGAGTGGTTCGTATAGCACGAGCGAGGATAAGCTAGAGAAACTTCGCCACAAACACCCTGTTGTGGAGAAAATCTTAGAATACAGAGGTATAAAAAAACTTATCAGCACTTATGTGGACGCCTTGCCAAATCTTGTGCATTCGGACGGAAAATTACACTCAAGTTTCAATCAAGCTATCGCTGCTACGGGCAGACTTTCAAGCAGTAATCCCAACATTCAGAATATCCCAATCCGTACCGCACAGGGGCGAGCCATAAGAAAAGCTTTCGTCCCTGACGAAGGTGATTATGTCTTTGTCAGTGCAGATTATTCTCAGATTGAACTGCGTCTAATGGCTCATTTTAGCAAAGACAAAGATTTGATTTCTGCTTTTTGTTCAGGTGAAGACGTACATCGTGCCACAGCTGCTAAAATCAATAAAGTAGCCATTGAGGAAGTGAGTGATGAGATGAGACGGCTTGCCAAGACAGCTAATTTTGGCATTATTTATGGTATTTCTGCTTTTGGGCTTGCCGAACGTTTGGGCATTGGTCGCAATGAAGCTAAACAGCTTATTGAAGGTTATTTTGAGTCTTATCCAGCCGTCAAGGAATATATGGATAACGTCCTTGTAGAAGCTCGTGCAAATGGCTTCGTTTCTACGCTTTTGGGTCGCCGACGTTACCTACCCGATCTAAATAATAGTAATGCTTTGATAAGGTCGTATGCCGAACGAAACGCAATCAATGCACCACTTCAAGGGACGGCTGCCGACATTATTAAGATTGCGATGATTCATCTTGATAAGGCGATTCAGGAGCGAGGTTTGAAAAGTTGTCTAATCCTTCAAGTGCACGACGAACTCAATCTAAACGTAGCGAAAGACGAATTGGACGAAGTCCTTCAGCTCTTAAAAGAAACGATGCAGAATGCTTTAGCCTTGTCTGTTCCTCTTGACGTTGAGGCAGGCGTTGGAACTAATTGGCTTGAGGCACATTAAAAGTTCCAATCAAACACGCTTTTTCGTTCTGACGTCGGTTTCTGTATCCGTCCGTTTGTAAAGAGCTAAAAGTGTACTATAGTAAAGCAGAAGGATTACTGCAGTGTATCGGAAGTTTTACTGCAGTGAATCTCGAGGTACACTGCAGTAAAATTTTAGCCTTATTTAAACCAAGCTCAAATGAGCTAAGCAAAAGGGCTTTCTTAGGCTAAGGTCTCTAAGCTCTAAAATCGCCCTTTTTACGGAGTATATACTTAGCAAAATTTAAGTATATACTCCGTGTTCGCTGAGTATATACTCCGTAAAAACTAGACCCCGGTCTAAGAAATGCTAAACCGGGGGTTAAGTAACGCTAGACCCGGGTCTAGCAAAATTTAGTCCTAGGTCTAAGAAAACTTACTCCTAGGAGTAGTTTTTGCTAGATACGTATCTAGTATTTTGAGGATATAAGGCTACTTTTTTATGAAGCAAAAGGAGAGATTTTTTAAGGAAAGTTTTAGGCTTAGTATAAGGCTTTTATTTGAAATTACTTAATAATTAACTTATCTTTGTAGCGTTTTAGAAACGAAGGATAGAGAGTAAATGTTAATAGAAGTAGTAAAATCTAAGATACATCGTGTAACGGTTACAGAGGCTGACCTTAATTACGTTGGTAGTATCACGATTGACAAGGCTTTGATGGAGGCCGCAAACCTTATTGAAGGGGAGAAGGTGCAGATTGTGAACAATAATAATGGTGCAAGGTTTGAGACCTATACTATTGCAGGAGAACGTAATTCGGGGGTAATCTGTCTCAATGGTGCAGCTGCTCGTTTGGTGCAGAAAGGAGATGTTGTCATTATTATGTCTTATGCATTGATGGACTTTGAGGAGGCGAAAAACTTTAAGCCTTCAGTTATTTTCCCCGATACTAAGACAAATAAGTTAGTTCTCTAAGAGAGTACTTTAATTATAGAGGATACAATCACAAATAAAACAAGATATGTTTGATAATTTAAGTGAAAGATTAGAACGCTCCTTCAAGATACTGAAAGGAGAAGGTAAAATCAGTGAATTGAATGTCGCTGAAACGCTGAAAGATGTTCGTCGAGCTTTGATTGAAGCCGATGTTAATTATAATGTAGCTAAGGAATTTACAGAGACCGTTAAGGAAAAAGCTCTTGGACAAGACGTGTTGACTGCCGTTCGCCCAGGGGAATTGATGATTAAGATTGTACACGATGAACTAGCTCTACTAATGGGCGGTAAATCGGCTAAGCTTAATATCGAAAAGAAACCTGCTATTGTCTTAATGGCAGGGCTTCAAGGTTCGGGTAAGACGACAATGTCTGGTAAACTTGCTAACCTGCTGAAGACAAAAGAAGGTCGTAAGCCTATGCTTATTGCAGGCGACGTGTATCGTCCTGCTGCTATTGAGCAGTTAAAAGTGCTTGGCGGACAGATTGATGTACCTGTCTTTGCAGACCTTGATAGTAAGAATCCTGTGGATATTGCTCAGCGTGGTATTGCAGAGGCGAAAGCACAAGGTTGCGACTTAATCATCGTTGATACTGCAGGGCGTCTTGCTGTTGATGAAGAGATGATGCAGGAGATTACTGCGATTAAATCTGCCATTACGCCTGATGAAATCCTTTTCGTCGTGGATTCTATGACGGGACAAGATGCCGTTAATACTGCCAAAGAGTTCAATGAGAGACTAAACTTTGACGGCGTTGTCCTAACGAAACTTGACGGTGATACACGTGGAGGGGCGGCTCTTTCTATCCGTACAGTGGTAGATAAGCCTATTAAGTTTATCGGTACAGGAGAAAAAATGGAGGCTCTTGATGTCTTCCACCCAGACCGAATGGCAGACCGTATTCTTGGTATGGGAGACGTGGTTTCTCTTGTGGAGCGTGCTCAGCAACTTTATGACGAGAAAGAGGCTCGCAAACTTGAGGCTCGCATCGCTAAAGACCAATTTGATTTTAATGACTTTCTCAATCAGATTGCCCAAATTAAGAAAATGGGGAATATCAAGGAGCTAGCAGCGATGATTCCTGGGGTTGGTAAAGCTATTAAAGATGTGGATATTGATGACGACGCATTCAAGAGCGTTGAGGCGATTATCTACTCAATGACACCTGAAGAACGTCAAAAGCCTTCTATTATTGACGGCAGAAGACGTAAGCGTATCGCCGACGGTAGCGGAACGACTGTCCAAGATGTTAATAAGCTTATCAATCAATTTACGCAAATGCGTAAGATGATGAAGACGATGCAAGGCTTCAAAGGAGGAAAAGGTCTTCCTAAAATGCCAAAGATGCCGAAACTAGGCGGTAAGTTTGGCTTCTAATTAAGAATAAAAAAACAATTAAAGATACTTAGAGGTACAGCCAAAATACAGAGAAAAGCTTTTTTCTGTGTTTGACTGTACCTTTTTTGCTTAACAAACAAAGACAATGAAAGCTCAGTATCAGTTATTAGACGGCAAAGCGACGGCTCAAGCAATTAAAAAAGAGATTGCCGAAGAAGTCAAAGCAATGATTGAAAGAGGTCGAGCGGTTCCTCATCTTGTTGCTGTCCTAGTAGGACACGATGGCGGAAGCGAAACTTATGTTGCTGCGAAGATAAAGACTTGCGAAGAGTTAGGCTTCCGTTCTTCTCTAATTCGTTACGAGGCGGACGTTACCGAGGACGAACTGCTTGCTTGTATTGATAAACTCAATAAAGATAATGATGTAACAGGCTTTATCGTTCAGTTGCCTCTGCCAAAGCATATCAATGAGCAAGTTATTATTGAAGCGATTGACCCAAGTAAAGATGTTGATGGCTTTCACCCAATTAACGTTGGACGAATGAGTATTGGACTGTCTTGTTTCGTTTCGGCTACGCCAAAGGGAATTGTTGAGCTTCTTAAACGTAATAATATCGAAACTAGAGGTAAACATTGTGTAGTGCTAGGACGAAGCAATATCGTTGGCAAGCCTATGGCTCAATTGCTTGTTCAGAAAACAAACCCTGGGGATTGTACCGTAACGGTTTGTCATAGCCGAACGCCTAATATCAAAGAGCTTTGTCTTCAAGCTGATATAATTGTCGCTGCTCTAGGGGTACCTGAATTCTTAAAGGCTGATATGGTCAAAAAGGGGGCAGTAGTCGTAGATGTTGGTACGACGAGAGTTCCTGATGCGAGCCGTAAGAGTGGCTTCCGTCTAGTGGGAGACGTTGCTTTTGATGAGGTTGCTCCTCTTTGTTCTGCTATTACACCTGTCCCTGGAGGCGTGGGACCGATGACAATTGTTTCTCTAATGATGAATACATTACAAGCTAGTAAAACCAAATAATTATGTCTAAACGTAGAAATCCTATCTCTTGGGTGCCTTCCGTTTACTTCGGAATGGGCTTACCGCTTATTTCATTGTCTATCGTGTCTGTGCTGATGTTTACGGACTTAGGTATTGACAAGCAGTCCATTACTTTTTGGACATCTCTTTTGATTCTTCCTTGGTCATTGAAGCCAATTCTAAGTCTTATAATGGAAGTATTTGGCACAAAGCGTCAATATGTTTTCATTACTGAGATGATTACGGCAAGTATGTTTGCTTTGATTTGCTTTGCTCTTCCACTGGATAGCTTCTATGCTTACACACTGGCTTTTATGGCTGTGATAGGTATAGCGGGTTCTTCACACGATATTGCAGGCGATGGACTTTATTTACAGGAACTAAACACAGAGGAGCAGGGAGTTTATGCAGGTTGGCAGGGAGCGTTCTACAACCTAGCGAAGATATTGGCAAATGGAGGACTTGTTTTCTTGGCAGGTTATTTATCTAAATCTTATGGCATTAAGCAAGCTTGGATAGTGGTAATGGGGATATGTGCTATTTTGATGGGCTTGCTTTCTGTTTATCACTTTTTCGTTTTGCCGAAGGATAAGGAAGACTTAGTACAAGCTAAGCAAGAGAAGGGTGATTTGAGTTTTCAAGATAATCTTGCTGAGTTTAAGGAAATCTTCGTTTCTTTCTTTAAGAAAAAGTACATCTTCCTATACTTAGGCTTTATTCTTGCTTACCGCTTAGCCGAAGGCTTTGCAATGAAGATTGCTCCAATCTTTCTAAAAGACCCTTGGGGTGCGGGCGGACTTGGTTTAAGTAATGAAGAATACGGAATTATCTATGGTACGGCAGGGACAATAGCCTTTATTATTGGTTCAATTCTTGCGGGTAACTTCGTAGCTCGTTTGGGATTAAAGAAGACTTTATTTAGCCTCGTCTGTGTATTTAACATACCATTCCTTGTGTATTTGATACTAGCGGTTTATCAACCTGAAAGTATCTATTTAATCGGAACAGGCATTGTCTTTGAGTATTTTAGTTATGGTTTTGGCTTTGTGGGGCTAATGCTCTTTATGATGCAACAAATCGCCCCAGGGAAATACCAAATGGCTCACTATGCTTTTGCTAACAGCCTGATGAACCTTAGCGTTATGCTCCCAGGAATGCTTAGTGGTTGGTTCTGCGAACTTTTAGGTTATGAGTATTTCTTTATCCTTGTGATGCTGTGTACTCTGCCTGCTATCTTAATGGCTTTTGCTTTGCCTTTCGCTCATAAAACGAAGAAAGACGAAGATGATATAATTAAGGATTAACATTATAAATTTGACGAAATGAGTAAATTAAAAATCGTAGGTCAGGCAATGCCTGATATGCCTTGGGAAGAGCGTCCTGAAGGTTCTAAAGAAGTGATGTGGCGTTATTCGGCTAATCCGATTATCCCACGGGACTTGTTGCCAACATCTAATAGTATCTTTAATAGTGCTGTTGTAAAGTTTGGTAATGGTTATGCAGGTGTTTTCCGCTGTGATGATACAAATCGTCGTATGCGCTTGCACGTTGGTTTTAGTGATGATGCAATCAATTGGGACATCAATCCAGAGCCACTAAAGTTTGAATGCGAAGACAAAGAAATAGGAGAGTGGGTTTATGGTTATGACCCTCGTGTTGTTTTCATTGAAGACCGCTATTATGTAACTTGGTGTAATGGCTATCACGGACCAACAATTGGTGTTGCTTATACATTTGACTTTAAGACTTTTCACCAATTAGAGAATGCATTCTTGCCATTCAATCGTAATGGTGTGCTATTCCCTCGTAAGATTAACGGCAACTTTGCTATGCTTAGCCGTCCAAGTGATAATGGACACACGCCTTTTGGCGACATTTTCTATAGCGAATCTCCTGAGCTTGAGTACTGGGGACGTCATCGCCACGTAATGAGCCCTGCTCCTTTTGAAGATAGTGCTTGGCAATGTACTAAGATTGGTGCAGGTCCTATCCCTATCGAAACGAGCGAAGGTTGGTTGTTGATTTACCACGGCGTACTAGCTAGTTGTAATGGCTTTGTTTATGCTTTCGGTTCGGCTTTGCTAGACCTTGATGAGCCTTGGAAGGTTAAGTATCGTTCAGGTCCTTATTTGATTTCTCCACGTGAGACTTACGAATGTATGGGAGACGTGCCAAATGTAACTTTCCCTTGTGCAGCTCTTCACGATGCCGAAACAGGTCGTATTGCTGTTTATTATGGCTGTGCTGATACCGTTACAGGACTTGCATTTGGTCATATTGATGAAATTATAGAGTTTACAAAGAAAAACTCAATCATTTAGTCGTTGTTAATTGTTAGTAAAATAGGCTGAAGGAGTAAATCCTTCAGCCTATTTTTTTGTTTCTATAGCTTTGTGTAGCTTGGAGATAATTTAAGAAATAACATAAAATACGTAAGTTGTATTTTTAAGCAATAGGCTATTATATAAAGCCTTATCGACTTATATATATTCTTTGATGTAAGATTTTAATAATAAAAAAAAATTGCGTACATTCGTGTGTTATCTGCTATTTAACTACAAAAATAAGTATTAAAACAATGAGTGAAAAAGAAATAATGATAAAGTTGAGCAATTTGACTAGGCAAAAAGAAAAATGGAATACATCTATTGACAATGTTGCCTTAATACTTAAAAGTACTAATTCTAAAAAAATAAAAACAAAAGCACTGTGGTTGCTTGGTGAAATGGGACTACACAATTCTTTACAAATACAAAATTATATAGATATAATCGCAGATTTTCTTAATGATAAAGAGCCTAAGTTAAGAGAAAGGGCGGTTAATGCTTTAGGAAGAATAGGAAGAGCTAACCATTTATCAATAATGCCTTACTGGGATAATATAATGAATATGAAAAATGATGCTTCGCCAGAAGTTAGAATGCATTTTATATGGGCTTGCGAAAATATTGCAACAAATGCCCCTGAATTGTATAGTGACTGTATGGATATTTTTTTAGCTTTGATAAATGATAAAAATGACAGAGTTCGCATAGAAGCTCCCGAAATGTTTAGAGTTATAGGAAAAAGAAAGCCAAAATATGTAGAACCTTATTTAGAAAAATTACAATGGTTTGCTGATAATGATTTGCATCGAGTTGTTCGTATCCATTCAGCAGGGGCTGTTAGGTTTACAAAAAACGCATTGGAAGAAATCAAAAATATCAATGAATAAAAACAGCAGATAATATGGTGCAAAATCAAAACTCCCTCCGTAAAAAAAAGTAGCATTGTGACAAAAGGTTAGGTGTTGTTTTTACACTTGCTCCGTTGAACATCATTTAGAGTAACCAGCTTAAAAGAAAAATCTAAATTCAAGTCATAGATACAATTGCTTAGGGAAAGAAGTTCCGATTTGTGATACTTAGGCAAGTTTGGAAAGAGAGAGGGAATAGTCAAAAAAGTTTTCCCAGAAACTTTTTCAAATTACACGGAAAACTTTCAAAAGTTTCTGGGAAGACTTTTTTAACAAAATTAAGTCCTTGTATAAGCTTGATTATTAAGTGTTTAATAAAATAGCCTGTGGCTGTTCCGATTTGTGGTATTTAATCTCTTAAGAATAAGGTGTTTTTTAGAATAAAGGAAGAAGTTGTAGACGAGAAATTGGCTTTTTGCAAGTATTATGAATTAGTTGTATTTTTGTGGTAAATATGCTTTTATGGGGGATTTATCTTATTGGATAGAGATGAACTCTTTCATTATATTAGTTAATAAAATAAGAATATGATCAATATAACTTTTCCTGACGGAAATAGTCGTCAGTATGAAGCTGGCGTAACAGGTATGGAGATTGCTCAAGGGATTAGTTCTCGTTTGGCAAAAGAAGTACTTGCTGTTGGTGTAAATGGACAAACTAAAGATTTAAGTTTTCCAATCCAAGAAGATGCTACTATTCAGCTATATAAATGGGAAGACCAAGAGGGACGTAGTGCTTTTTGGCACTCGTCAGCTCACGTTTTGGCTCAAGTTATCTTAGACTTCTATCCTCAGGCAAAATTGACAATTGGACCTTCAATTGAAACAGGTTTCTACTATGATGTGGATTTAGGAGAAGGTAATACAATTTCGGAAAAAGATTTCCAAAAATTTGAAAAGCGTTTCTTAGAGCGTGCAAGGGAGAAAGCAGAGTTTAAGATGAGAGTATCATCTAAACAGGAGGCTTTGGATTATTACGGAGCTTGTAATAATCAATATAAAGTAGAACTTATTGAGAACTTGCAGGACGGAGAGATTACTTTCTGCGACCATAGCAACTTTACTGACCTTTGCCGTGGAGGGCATATCCCTAATACAGGCTTGATTAAGGCTGTTAAGATAATGAACGTTGCGGGAGCTTATTGGCGAGGAGACGAAAAGCGTGAACAGCTAACACGTGTCTATGGCGTTTCCTTCCCTAAGCAAAAGATGCTTGATGAGTATCTGCAAATGCTTGAAGAGGCTAAGCAACGAGACCACAGAAAGATTGGTAAAGAACTTAAACTTTTTGCATTCTCTCAGAATGTAGGAGCGGGTTTACCTCTTTGGTTGCCACGAGGAACGCAATTGCGTTTGCGTCTGGAAGAGTTCTTGAAGCAAATTCAAAAGCAATTTGGCTATCATCAAGTGATGACACCTCATATCGGAAGTAAGGAGCTTTATGTAACTTCGGGACACTGGGCGAAGTATGGAGCTGATTCATTCCGTCCTATCAATACACCACAGGAGGGCGAAGAGTTTATGCTTAAGCCAATGAACTGCCCACACCACTGCGAGATATTCAAGAGTCTTGCTCCACATTCATATAGAGACTTACCTCTTCGTTTGGCTGAGTTTGGCACAGTGTATCGCTACGAACAGAGTGGCGAACTTCACGGCTTGACACGTGTGCGTGGCTTTACTCAAGACGATGCTCACCTATTCTGCCGTCCTGACCAAATTAAGGAAGAGTTCTGTAAGGTAATGGATATTATCTTCATCATCTTTAAGGCTCTAAACTTTGAAAACTTTGAGGCTCAAATCTCATTAAGAGATAAGGAAAATCACGAAAAGTATATCGGAAGTGAGGAGAATTGGGAACGTGCCGAGCAAGCTATTATTGACGCTTGTAAGGAAAAAGGATTGCCTGCTATCGTAGAATATGGTGAAGCGGCTTTCTATGGTCCTAAACTAGACTTTATGGTTAAAGATGCCTTAGGCAGACGTTGGCAACTTGGTACAATTCAAGTGGATTACAACCTTCCTGAGCGTTTTGACCTCGAATATACAGGCGAAGATAATAAGAAGCATCGCCCTGTGATGATTCACAGAGCTCCATTCGGTTCAATGGAACGTTTCGTTGCTGTCCTTATTGAGCATACTGCAGGTAAGTTCCCATTGTGGCTAACGCCTGACCAAGCGGTTATTTTGCCTATCAGTGAGCGTTTCAACGACTACGCACACGAAGTAGCTCGTCAGCTTAATCTAGCCGACATTCGTGTTCAAGTTGATGACAGAAACGAAAAGATTGGACGTAAAATCCGAGATAACGAACTTAAACGTATTCCATTTATGCTTATCGTTGGGGAGAAAGAGGCTGAAAATTCAGAAGTTAGCGTAAGAAAACAAGGCGAAGGAGATGTTGGTTCAATGAAAATCACTACCTTTGTAGAGCTAGTTAATCAAGAAGTTGATAAGCAACTTAATGCTTGGCAGACAGAACAAAAGGAAGAAACATTATAATAATATAGTAACAAGGGAGGCAAACTTCCAATAATTTAAGATTTAGAAAGCATACTGAATGGCAAAAGACAATTCAAAATTCCAACACCGTACCAATAGGGACATTAGAGCTAAGGAAGTTCGTTTGGTCGGTGATAATGTAGAGCAAGGCGTATATCCTACACAGGAAGCTCTACGCATCGCTAATCATTTAGATTTAGACTTGGTAGAGATTTCTCCAAATGGTAATCCGCCTGTATGTAAAATCTTAGATTATCAGAAGTTTGTCTATCAGCAGAAAAAGCTTCTGAAGGAACAGAAAGCTAAAGCTGTGAAGGTTGTTATTAAGGAAATTCGTTTCGGTCCTCAGACAGACGACCACGATTATAACTTTAAGCTAAAGCACGCTAAGAGCTTCTTGGCTGACGGAGCTAAAGTGAAAGCTTTTGTTTTCTTCCGTGGTCGCTCTATTGTCTTCAAAGACCAAGGCGAGATTTTGTTGCTCCGCTTCGCTAATGACCTTGAGGACTACGCTCGTGTAGAGAGTATGCCTGTGCTTGAGGGTAAGCGTATGACTATTATGCTTGCTCCAAAGAAGGCTGACAGCAAGAACGCTAAAAGCAAAAAGGAGAAGAACAAGCCTGAGCAAGCAACAGAAACTCCCCAAACAGAGGAAGCTGAATAATTGATAAGAATTTAGTACAAAGGGATAAATGTGCTTGCTCCTCTCGGAGAAAAGTATTATCTTTGTGCGAAGTTTAAGAAAGACTATCGCGTATAGGCTACGTTGGTAGTTGGATAAATAGAAGTTTAATTCATAAATTAGAAAGAAAATGCCTAAGCAAAAGACTAATTCTAGTGCAA
>PDWI01001946.1_pt1 | contig 42285 bp, 29 predicted proteins | sample 1430891 | NCBI WGS metagenome assembly PDWI01 (sample SAMN01162508, study PRJNA174530) | Oral metagenome, whole genome shotgun sequencing project. | biome: Marine environment; feature: Marine mammal; material: Swab sample of the gingival sulcus; isolation source: swab sample of gingival sulcus... | reverse complement strand
GCAGCTTCCTCCTGTTTTTTCTTTATTTTTTCTGCTCTTTCTTGTTTTCTGCGTTCTATTTCCTCAAGGCGTTTTTTGCGTTTTTCTGCGGCGGCTCTTTTGGCTTCTTCACGCAGTTTTGCTCTGGCCTCGTTTTGTAATTTTATTTTTTCCTCTAAGGCAGCTCGTTTTGCCTGACGCTGTTCTGCTTTGGTTTTGGCTTTTTCTTGTGCTTTTTCTGCCGCTTCCTGCCGTTTTTCTTTCTTTTCTTCTACGGCTTTAATTTTTCTGCCTTTTACTATTTTGCCAAGAACCAGTTCGCTAATATCAAATCTGTTATTGGAATACAACATTAATAAGTCTGAAGTTTTGTCAAAAATAATATCGTATTTTTTAGCTATTGCTATTTCTTGTACGGCATTATAGACTTGGTCTTGTACGGGTTTTACCAACTGTTTACGCAGAATAAACAAGTCGCCATTGGGGCCAAAATAGGCCTGTTTCAAATTTTTTAAATCCAACTCTTTAATGGCTATATCTTCTTTTCGTTCTTCAATTAGATTTTCCGTGAGCAAGGCTTTTTCATTTATCAATTCGTTCTTCATGTCTTCAATTTCGTTGCTCAATTGGTCTAATTTATCATTCCAGGATGATACTTTGGCCTTTAGCCTGTTTTCTGCTTCTACATATTCCGGAATGTTATCCAGAATATATTGCATATCTATGTAGCCAATTCGTTGTGGTTTCTGAGCCAGCAATGTGGTTCCTATAAATAAGGTAAGTATAAATATGCTTTTTTTTATCATCATACAATTTCTTCTTAGAAAAAACCGTGCCAAAATTTTTTGCAAATGTAATTAATTATTCTTAAAACTGTTGTCCAATTATAAAATGCGTTTGCCAACCTGATTTTACCCCGGGATTACTGGGGATATCATCAAAACCATAACCAAAATCAATTCCCAGCATTCCAAATGCCGGCATAAATATTCTTATGCCCAGTCCTGCTGAACGCTTTAACTTAAAGGGTTCAAAAGTGCTAAAGTCCTCATATGAATTTCCGCCTTCCAAAAAGCCCAAGGCATAAATAGAAGCTGTAGGCTTTAAGGTAATAGGATATCTTAGTTCCAAAGTGAATTTATTATAAATAGTACCACCTGCATTGGACGAAAGGCTGTTGTTTTCATAACCGCGTAAGCCAATGGTCTCGCGGGCATCATAAGCACCAATAGATAAACCATCGCCACCTACATAATATCTTTCAAAAGGAGAAACACCAATTGTTTGGTCGTAAGCTCCTAAAAAGCCAAATTGTATATCAGACATCAATACCAACTGATGTCCGGGTTTGCCGGCCAGAGCATTAAACCATTTGCCTTTAAAACTGAGTTTATAATACTCTAACCACTTGTATTTTTCTTCATCAGAAAGCTTGTTGTAATCTTTGTTATTAAACAGGGAATAGGGTGGGGTAGCTTTGGCTCCTATGGAGAAAGTAGAACCAATGGTAGGGAAAATAGGATTGGGACCTGCTGAACTTCTTCCTAAATTAAGTACCAAAGAAAAATTGTTTGAAGTGCCGCTATTGTCTTTAAAACCAAATCTATACAGTGGATAATTATCCAGTTTAAATCGTTGATAACTCAATGCGGTGGAGAGTGTAAAGAAATCATCCGGCCATTTTAGCCTTTGGCTCAGGCCAAGGGTAGCTCCTATAATATTGAGTTTCTCATCTTTGTTTCTTCTTCCCGTAAGGTAATTATAATTAAACTGGCTGGAGCTATAGATAGAGAAAGATAGCGATTTTGGTTTTTTTCCGCCCAGCCATGGTTCAGTAAAAGACAGGCTGTATGAAGTGGAAAACCTACTGGCCTGTGCCCGCATTGATACACTCTGGCCGTCTCCTCTGGGAACAGGCTTGTATTCATCTTTATTAAACAGGTTGCGTACAGAGAAATTACTAAACGAAAGCCCCAAGGTGCCAATAAATGTTTTACCGCCAAATCCGCCTTGTAATTCTATCTGACTGGCTCCTTTTTCTGTAATGGCATATTCTATGTCCACAGTTTTGTCATCGTAGTTGGGTTGAACGTCCGGTGTAATAGATTCTGCATCTATAAAGGGTAATTGCCCTACTTCTCTTATGGTTCTGATTATTTCCTGTTTGCTAAACAGGTTGCCCGGCATGGTACGGATTTCACGCAGAATCACATGGTCATTGGTTGTTTCATTACCTACCAATGTTATCTTTCTAATGTTTGCCGGTTCGTCTTCTCTTATTCTTATTTCTATGTCTATGGAATCGTTTTCTACTTTGGTTTCAACCGGTATTACAGATGAAAAAAGGTAACCATTATTTAGATAGAAGTTGGTAATATCATCAGAATCCGGTGTGCCGTCTCCTTTTATCCGTTCGTTGAGCAGTTTTCCGTTATAGACATCGCCTTTTTTTAGTCCCAGAAACTTATGAAGGATGGTATCGGAAAAGACGGTATTGCCAATAAAATCAATATCACCAAAATAATATTTCCGGCCTTCATTTACGGTAATATCCAGATTAATGGTGTTATCCTTGTTCCATGAAATAGAGTCTTTTAAAACTTGTGCATCTCTATACCCTTTCTCCTGATATTTTTCAACCAGCCGTTCCAAGTCTTTTTCGTAGTCTTCTTCTACGAGTCTGGAGGGTTTCCAAAATCGTAAAAATGCCCGTTGTTTAGTCTTTTTCAGGTAGCGTTTCAGTTTGCCTTTAGGATACATTTTATTGCCGTGAAACCGCAGGTTTTTTATCTTTACCTTATTGCCTTTATCCACCGCTATAAGAGCTTTTTTGGTGTTATTTCCGGTGGTATCCTTTTTTGTATTGACGGTTACTTTTGTGTTTAAAAAGCCTTTGTCAACATATTTCTTTTTTATGTAGTTTTTTGTGGTGGTAACTAGGTTTTCGGTGAGCATGGCACCTTTTTTAAACCCTGTTTCTTTTTTAATTTCTTCGGCTTTATTTTTTCTTAGGCCTTTTATGGTAACATCACTTATTTTGGATAGCTCCATAACGTCAAATTCCAAATAAATAGTCTTGCCGTCTATTTTAGTGGCATATACTTCTACATTGCTAAACAATTTTGAGTTCCATAATTTTTTTATGGCAGCCGTTAGTTTATCTCCGGGTATTTTTATCGGTTGACCTACAATTAGTTCCGAAAAAACAGTGATAGACTGGTCTGTAAATTGCTGATTGCCTTTTACGCTTATTCCACCAAGGATATAGCTTTGAGACTTTTTAAAATTCAAATCGTGAATGGTTATCTTTTTTGGAATGGTATCGGTTTTTACCTTAATGGTATCGGTTTTTAATTCCGTACTGTCTTTAAGACTGACTTGAACCTCTTTGGGGGATTGAGTTTTTGGAGTTATTTGGGCACTTGATATAAATGCAGTAAAAACAAGAAATAATAGTGGTACTATTTGTTTACTCATTATTTGCGTTCTTCTATTTGTTCGCTAGTTTTACCAAATCGCCTTTCGCGATGCTGGTATTCTACGATTGCTTTAAAAAATTCTTCTTTATTAAAATCGGGCCAAAGGACATCAGTAAAATAGAGTTCGGCATAGGCTATTTGCCATAATAAAAAATTACTAATGCGTTTTTCACCACTGGTGCGGATTAAAAAATCAACATCGGGCAAAGTAAATGTATATAAATGATTATTTATAATTTTTTCATCAATTTCTTTTATTAAAATTTCGTTATTAACAACTTTTTTGGAAATATTTTTAATTGCATTAACAATTTCTTCCTTGGAACCATAGCTCAATGCTAGGTTTAGTACCATTTTGTGGTTATTTTTTGTAAGTTTTATGATTTCAGAAAGTTCCTTTTGTGTTTTTTTGGGGAGGTTTGCAGTTTCTCCAATGGCCTGTAGTTTTATCTTGTTTTTTTGAAAAGTAGGCAATTCTTTTCTCAGCGAACTTACCAGCAAATTCATAAGTGCCTTCACTTCAGTTTTTGGCCTATTCCAGTTTTCGGTTGAAAAAGCGTAAAGGGTAAGGACTTCTATACCTAGTTCTACTGCTGCTTCTACCGTTTCACGTACAGCTCCTACCCCTTTTTTATGGCCTCTTACCCGCAATAGTCCTTTCTTTTTAGCCCACCGGCCATTGCCATCCATTATAACGGCTACGTGTTTTGGAATTTTTTTGGGGTCAATATGATGGGGAACAGGAGACATCTATCGGTTAAAATTATCTTTGTAACATCCCGGCCTTCCAAAACCGTAAACTATATTTATACCTGTAAATACATACCAGTCATCATTACTGGGGCTGCCAAAGTTATTAGGTTCTCCCAGGCTGTGATTATTTCCGTCTATGACATCTTTAAATGTATATCTTAGTGAAGATTCAATGGAGATAGCTATGTTATTCATAACGTGCATTTTGTAACCAATGCCTACCGGCAAAACTACCGAAGTAATCCGCTTCTTTTCGCCGTTTATACCGGCTATGCTATAATTAACAGCACCTACCTGTGCAATTATATATGGTGTCTGTGTAAAACCAATTCGCCGCATACTGTATTTAAAAAAACTAAATTCTACGCCAATAGCCGCTTCTAAGATAGAGTTTCTAAAACGCAAGCCTCTGTCTCTTCTAAAATTGGTTTGTGCTCTGGAGTCATCATCGTGCAACTGGGTGTATAAACCTGTGCCCCTAAAGGTAATTCTGGGTGTAAAGTTAAATCTGGCTATGGCTCCTACGGCAATTCTGTTTGGCTGGATATAAAAGGAGGAACCAATATCTCCAATATAGTTGCTTCCACCCAAAAAAACTCCGGCCTCATACAACTGGGCAAAGGCCATATTGCCCAATAAGCTGAAAAGAAAAAAAAGTTGTTTTATTTTCATAATTAATAATGTTTGCAAATATAAATAATTATAAAAGGTAAAATAGAAATGAATTCCCCTTTTTTGATAAACAGCTTATTGGATAGAATATTGTTTTAACAGAATGTTAAGTTAGTATTAAAGTTAAGTTTATGAGTTTAAGTGTTTGTGAATATATAGATTTAAGCCTTTAGGTGTTTATAAGTTTATAGGTTTAAGAGTTTAAGGGTTGCCGGATTGGGTATTGAAGATAGCTGATTGTGAAATTATCAATTCCGTCTGTCTTCTCCCCATAAAAGTTTATTTCTCAATGTTTTAAAAAAGGTATGTTCACTTAGTTGGATGGTTTTAATGGTGAAATTTGACTTTTTAATGGTGATTTTTTCATTACAATTAATAGTGGTTGTCCGTGAGTCTAAAGATAACATGGATTGTTTTTCTCTTGAAATTACCTTTAGGGTGATAACCGTGCTATCCGGAATAATTAATGGTCTGGCATTTAAGTTATGCGGAGCTATGGGGGTAATCACAAAGCTCTTTGTAGTGGGAGTAATCACCGGGCCGCCACAGCTCAAAGAATACCCTGTAGAACCTGTAGGTGTGGCAATAATGAGTCCGTCTGTCCAATAGGAAGTTAAATACTCATCGTCTAAATACGTTTTTACGGTAATCATAGAAGTAGTATTTCTGCGGCTTACAGAAATTTCATTCAAGGCAAAATTTATTTCAGAGAGTTCATTATTCTTGTATTCTGTGTTTACATCCAGCAACGTTTTATCTATTATTATATAGTTTTTATTTACTAAATGAGCAATAGCTTTTTCTATTGATTCTTTTTGAACAGTAGCCAAAAAACCCAATCGGCCTACGTTTATACCCAATAGCGGAATGTTTAAATCTCTTACGTAGGTTATAGCACGTAAAAAAGTACCGTCGCCGCCCACGGTAAACATTACTTCAAAAGAGTTGTCTAAATCATGAAAGCTCTTAAATGTTTTATACGCATTTTCTGAAGAGATTTCCGGTGCAATTAATTTGTAATAATCGTGCTCTACATATACTTCAAAATTGTATTTTGCCAATTCATTTAGCAGGATATTGATGTATATAATGGCTTCGCCTTTGTAATACTGGCCAAAGATTGCTGCCTTCATAAGCTATATGTCTAAAAATTTTTGAAGATAATCTGATCGGTCTTTTAGGGTATTAAGGTATTCATCCAGTTTAAAATTGGTAATGATTTGATAATTATACCTTCTAAAGGACTGGATGGTGTTATTCAGGTCGTGATCACTTATCTTTATGGTTATTTCTACTAGGTCTTCACTGATATTAGAAATAAATGCTCCCAATAACTTTGCGTTGTTTTGCTCTACTATTTGGCAAACCTGACTAAAACTATAATCTGTAACATCTTTGGAAACCACTAAAACCAATCCACTCTGATTTAAGAAAGGTGTACTGTAAAAGTTGTGGAGAATATCACTGAGTTCATAATAGCCCAGATAGGATAATTTTTCGGTTATTACCGGAATAATAGTAGCGTTATTTAAAGCAAAAATTTTTAATAATTCAAGCCAGTTGGTTTTTTCGTAAGCAAAAAATGATTGATAAATATATTTGAATTCTTCAATAGTTCTGGTGTCATCTACTATAACCTTTACGTCGTTTTCTGCCAGTAAACCCACCAAAGTTCCATTTTCTACAATAGGTAGGTGTGTAAAAGAAAGTAGTTTAAACAAATCTTTTGCCTTGCTGATAGTATCCGTTAAACAAAGCGGCTCTAATTCTTTATTTAAAAAATCTGATGTGTTCATAATGATTTGCAAAATAAGTAAAATTAGTTTACAATTATCTTAAATTTGCTTTTAAAATAAATACAGCGTATGACAAAATTGAGTGTAAATATAAATAAAATAGCCACTTTACGTAATTCACGCGGTGGCGATGAACCTAATGTGGTGGAAGCGGCAAAAAATATTGAATCTTTTGGTGCGGAGGGTATTACAGTTCATCCCAGGCCTGATGAACGCCATATACGGTATGCAGATGTTTATGATTTAAAAAAGGTGGTTGCTACCGAGTTTAATATTGAAGGCAATCCTGTTCCAAAATTTGTAGATTTAATACTGGAAGTTAAACCGGCTCAGGTTACTTTAGTTCCGGATGCCGAGGATGCTATCACCTCCAATGCCGGCTGGGATACCCTTAAAAATCAAAATTTTTTAAAAGAAGTAATTGCTGAGTTTAAAAACAACGGTATCAGAACTTCTATATTTATGGATACGGATCTAAAGTTGATTGAGGCTGCGGCTAAAACTGGCACAGACAGAATTGAATTATATACAGAAGCCTATGCCGTTAATTATGGTAAAAACCGCGATGTTGCCATAGCACCTTATATTGAAAGTGCACAACTGGCCAAAGAATTGGGGCTGGGTTTAAACGCAGGGCATGATTTAAGTTTGGAGAATATCCAATTTTTTGCAAAAAAAATTCCCAATCTATTGGAAGTGTCCATAGGCCATGCCTTAATATCAGAAGCTTTGTATTTGGGCTTGGAAAATGTGGTGCAAATGTATTTGAGAAAGTTACAAAGCTAAATTGTTCAGTGCAATGTTATAAAAAATGATTGGTAAGAAAATTTGTAAAACACCAATTTCTATCTTAATAACTGGCACTTAATACCTAATATTTAATACTATATTATATGTCTCAAAACTCAATTCTTTATTCCAATGTAATCGGAAAAGGAGAACCGCTATTAATTCTACACGGGTTCCTGGGGAGTGGTGATAATTGGAAAACTTTGGCAAGAAAATTTGCCGAAGGTGATAATGGCAATAGTTACGAGGTGCATTTAATCGATCAGCGGAATCACGGCAGGAGTTTTCATAGTTCAGATTTTAATTATGAATTTATGGCCAATGATATTATTCAATATTTAGAAGAACATGGTTTGAAAAATGTTAATTTACTGGGGCATTCCATGGGAGGTAAAACGGCTATGTTTTTTGCTGTAAACAATCCTGAAAAAGTAAATAAATTAGTGGTGGCAGATATTGGCCCAAAGTATTATCCCGTACATCATCAGGTTATCATGGCAGCCTTAAATTCCGTAGATTTTACAAAGCAAAAATCCAGAGGGGAGGTGGAAAATGTAATTAGTAAATATATAAAAGATTGGGGCGTAAGGCAGTTTCTTTTAAAAAATGTATATTGGAAAGAAAAAGGGGTATTGGCTTTTAGATTTAATCTTTCGGGTTTAACCGATAAATTAGAAGAAATAGGAAAGGCCTTGCCCCATGACAGTGTATTTAAAAAAGACACTTTATTTTTAAGAGGTGAAAAATCTGATTATATTTTGGGTAACGATGAACCTCTTATAAAACAGCATTTTCCAAATAGTCATATAACTACTATTAAAAATGCTGGCCATTGGCTACATGCAGAAAATCCTGATGATTTTTACGATGCGGTAGTCAGGTTTTTAACAGGTGTAACTATTAACCATTGAACTTGTTTAAACTTTTTCTATTTGCTAAAAAGTTTAAACAAGTTCATTATAACTAAAAAACAATGAAAACTATTTTAAGATTACTCTTAACAGCTATTGCCGTGGTAATATTGGCAAAAATATTGCCCGGTGTAACCGTGGCCTCTTATACTTCTGCCATTTTTGTAGCGGTAGTATTGGCATTGCTCAGAATTTTTGTAAAACCACTTTTGGTTATTTTTACCTTGCCGCTTACCATTTTAACCTTGGGCTTATTTCTGTTTGTTATAAATGCAATAATAATTTTACTGGCGGATAAATTAATAGATGGCTTTGCCGTTTCGGGATTTTGGTATGCGTTGTTGTTTAGCTTGTTGCTGTCTGTTTTTCAGTCTTTATTGTTTTCTTTAATAGAGGAAGATAAGGACTAATAGGGCAAAAAAAAGCAGTTTTCTGGCAAATTGAAAAAGTTTAAATGAGTTATCTCTTAATTGCTGCTTTATTTGCATAAATTTTGCTAATTTTGCACCTTCAAAATCAAAGCTAAGGCATTGAAGATGATGCGAAAATATTCATTGCTTAGAATCCTTTAAGTATAAAAAGTGGTTATAAGCACCGTGTATAAGGTATAAACAGAATTAACAATATGAACATTACCAAAGAAAACATAGACAATTTAAACGCTGTAGTAAAAATAGATATTACAGAAAAAGACTATCAGGATAAAGTAGATAAAATACTTAAAGACTACCGTAAAAATGCCAATATACCGGGCTTTAGAAAAGGCCATGTGCCTATGAGTCTGGTTAAAAAGCAGTACGAAAAACCAGTGGTAATAGACGAGGTAAACAAGCTGGTACAGGAGTCATTGAGTAAGTATTTGGTAGAAGAGAAGCTGGATATTTTAGGTCATCCGATACCCAAGCCCAAAGAGAATTTTTCATGGGATGTAGATTCTTTTTCATTTGAATTTGAATTGGGATTGGCCCCCGATTTTGAAGTGAATTTACAACCCAAAAAAGCCATACTGCACTATAAGATTAAAGCGGATAAAAAAATGATTGACGAGCAAATTGCCTATATAAGAGAACAATATGGCAAAATTGTTAGTCAGGATGAAGTAAAAGAAGATGCTACAGTTACCGGTACTTTTGTAAATAAAGAAAACGAAATTGATAAAAAAAGTACTTTTAAAGTAGAAAAAATAAAAAGCAAGGATAATAAAAAAGCGTTAATGGGTAAAAAAGTTGGCGATACCGTTACCTTTCAAACCAAAGGATTGTTTAAAGAGGATTATTTATTAAAAAGTCTTTTGGGTATTACCGAGGAAAAGGACAAAGACTTGGATATAGAGGTTAGCTTTACCATAGATGAGATTAGTAAAACTGAACCGGCAAAATTAGACAAAGAATTATTTGACAAAGTATATGGGGAAGATGTGGTAAAAACCGAAAAAGAGCTTAGAGAAAAAATTGCCAAAGAAACTGAGCAGGATTTTGTGCAAAAATCCGATCAGCAGTTGCTTAATGAGGTTACTGATAGTTTGATAGAAAATACCAAATTTGATCTACCTAAAGAGTTTCTTCAGAAATGGATTGCCGTAGCAGGTGAAAAAGTACTTTCTAAAGAAGAAGCAGAAAAAGAATACCAAAATTCTGAAAAAGGCATCAGATACCAACTCATAGAAAGCAAAATAATAAAAGACAATAATTTACAACTTACTGAGGAGGATTTAAGAAATTATGCCAAAGACTTTATTAAAAGACAAATGGCTCAATATGGCATCCAACAACATGAAGATGAGGAGTTAGAGAAAATAGCCAATAGAGTACTCAGTAATCAGGATGAAGTAAAAAGGCTTTCGAATTTATTAATGAGTGAGAAATTGTTAGACTTCTACAAAGAAAATGCTAAGTTAAAAGTAAAAGAAGTAACCTTTGAGGAATTTGTAAAAGAGGTGTATAAGTAAGCATCACGGTGTTTTATTTTACAATTATTAGATTACAATTATAATGTAGTGAAAAGTCTTGGTGCCATATAGTTATGTTTTCAATTATACTTTTATAATTTGTTATTATCTTTAAACGCTAAAAATTAAAAATAATCTGATGGACTTCGGAAAAGAATTTAAAAAATTTGCTACTAAAGATCAGGGAATCAGTAGTATGTATTATGATAAAATGATAAGTGCCATGTATCCTGTGGGGCTTACGCCTAATATTATTGAAGAACGGAAAATGAACATTGCCATTTTTGATGTTTTTTCAAGATTAATGATGGATAGAATCATTTTTTTAGGTACTGCTATTGATGATTACGTGGCTAATGTAATACAGGCACAGCTCCTGTTTTTGGAAAGTACAGATACATCTAAAGATATTTCTATTTATATAAATTCTCCCGGTGGAGGTGTTTATGCCGGCTTGGGTATATATGATACCATGCAATTTATAAAGCCGGATGTAGCCACTATCTGTACCGGAATGGCAGCATCTATGGCAGCCGTACTTACCTGTGCCGGCGAAAAGGGAAAACGCTCTGCATTGCCACATTCGCGTATTATGATACACCAACCCTTAGGTGGTGCTCAAGGCCAGGCTTCTGACATAGAAATAACCGCCAGAGAAATTTTAAAATTAAAAAAAGAACTCTATCAGATTATCTCAAAACATTCCGGACAAACCATTGAAAAAGTACATGATGATTCCGATAGAGACTATTGGATGAAAGCTGAAGAAGCAAAAAAATACGGCATGATTGACGAAGTTTTAGTTAGAAATGAGTAAATTGTACTATTGCTTTTAACTAAAATTCTCCGTCCTCTGGTTGGGGTTTCCTGTTTACCACATACTAAGGAGCGGTCAGAACTGCCAAAAAAATGGTAGTTTATGGTAAATTAAAAAAAGATGGTAAAAAAAGAAGAATTAGAATGTTCGTTTTGTAAGCGAAAAAAGTCTGAAACCAATATGCTTATTGCCGGTTTGGATGCACATATCTGTGATAGGTGTATAGAGCAGGCTCATGGACTGGTGTTAGATGAAATTTCAGAAACGGCTTCCAAAGGCCTGTCAGCGGAATTAATCCTAAAAAAGCCACTGGAAATTAAGCATTTTTTAGATCAGTATATCATTGGGCAAGAGCAGGCAAAGAAAGTAATGTCCGTTGCTGTTTATAACCATTATAAGAGATTACTTCAACCTCCAACAAAAAAAGACAGCGTAGAGATAGAAAAGAGTAATATAATTTTAGTTGGTGAAACCGGTACGGGAAAAACGCTGATTGCCCGAACTATCGCAAAGATGCTCAATGTACCTTTTGCCATTGTTGATGCCACTGTTTTAACAGAAGCCGGATACGTAGGCGAAGATGTTGAAACCATTCTAACACGATTATTACAAGCTGCAGATTACAATGTGGTTAAAGCCGAAAGGGGTATCGTCTTTATTGATGAAATAGACAAAATAGCCAGAAAGAGTGATAACCCATCCATTACCAGAGATGTTTCAGGGGAAGGTGTGCAACAGGCTCTTTTGAAACTTCTGGAAGGTGCTGTGGTAAATGTGCCGCCCAAAGGGGGCAGAAAACACCCCGATCAGAAATTTGTGGAAATAGAAACCCGAAACATTCTATTTATAGCCGGAGGTGCGTTTGACGGAATTAATAGAATTATAGGTAAACGCTTAAATATGCAGGCCGTAGGTTATAGTGCTTCAAGAAATGAGGATAGGGTAGATGAAAAGAATTTGTTACAGTACGTAGTACCAAAAGATCTTAAAGACTTTGGGCTGATTCCGGAAATTATTGGTCGTTTGCCGGTGCTTACCTATATGAACCCTTTAGATGCTGAAACGCTCCGTGCCATCCTTACAGAGCCTAAAAATGCCATTATGAAACAATATGAAAAATTGTTTGCCATGGATGACATTAAGCTTACCGTAGATGAAAAAGCTCTCAACTATATCGTAGAAAAAGCCGTGGAATATAAACTGGGTGCCAGAGGATTAAGGTCGCTTTGTGAGGCTATTTTAACCGATGCTATGTTTGAGTTGCCCGGAACCGATCAAAAAGAATTACACGTTACAAAGAAATACGTAGAGGGCAAATTGGTGAAATCTACATTGAGCAAATTAAAAGCAGTGTCTTAGAGCCTCGTCCGGCCTTTCTAAAGTTTGTAGACGTAAATATTCATGGCAGGTTTACCCTGATTTATGAATTAATATTTATAATATCCTTTTACTTTTATTCATAAAAATCTGTAGAGTTCTTACAGCCAATAGTTAGGAAAAGACCAGCAAAAATTCAACAATGATTACCAGAAACACTATAGATAAAGTTTTTGAAGCTGCCAGAGTAGAGGAGGTCATCGGTGATTTTGTACAGTTAAAAAAATCCGGAAGTAATTATAAAGGTCTCAGCCCTTTTAATAATGAGAAAACACCTTCTTTTATGGTGTCTCCGGTAAAACAAATCTGGAAAGATTTTAGTTCAGGGAAAGGAGGTAATGCCATCTCTTTTCTCATGGAACACGAACATTACACTTACCCGGAAGCCATTAAGTATCTGGCAAAAAAATACAATATAGAGTTAGAAGAAACTGAACAATCTGACGAGCAAAAGAAATTGGCCGGTGAACGTGAAAGTATGTATTTGGTGGCCAATTTTGCCAAAAACTACTTTCATAAAAACTTGTTGAAAACCGAACCGGGCAAAGCCATTGGCTTAAGCTACTTTAGAGAACGCGGGTTTACAGACCATACCATAAAAAAGTTTGAGTTGGGCTATGCTTTGGATAAGTGGACAGCCTTTACTGATGCTGCTTTAGACCAAGGTTATCAGATAAAATATTTGGAAAAAACCGGATTAACCATTTTAAAAGATATACCTGAAAAAACTAAAAATAACTATACCGACCGTTTTAGAGGCCGTGTAATTTTTCCCATTCACAGCATGTCTGGAAGAGTGTTGGGTTTTGGCGGGCGTATTCTAAAATCTACAGCCAAAACTGCTAAATATATCAACTCACCCGAAAGTGATATTTACCACAAAAGTAAGGTGCTCTACGGTATATTTCATGCCAAAAAAGAAATTGCCAAAAAAGACAATTGTTATCTGGTAGAAGGCTACACAGATGTAATTTCCTTTAACCAGACCGGAATAGAAAATGTGGTAGCCTCATCCGGCACGGCACTTACCCCAGAACAGATACGATTAATAAGGCGACTTACAAAAAATATTACCGTTTTGTTTGATGGCGATGCAGCAGGCATAAGGGCATCGCTACGCGGAATAGACCTTATTCTGGCCGAAGGGATGAATGTGAAAACCGTACTATTCCCCGATGGTGAAGACCCGGATAGCTTTGCCAGAAAAAACAGTCTAGAATCATTAGAAGTATTCTTGGAAGAAAATGCCCGGGATTTTATCCGGTTTAAGGTGTCTCTGTTAATGGAGGATGCCCAAAACGACCCAATCAAAAAAGCCGGTTTAATAAGAGATATTGTAGCTACTATAAGTAAGATTCCCAATCCAATCCAACAAGAAGTTTACATACAAGAATGTGCCAGAATAATGGATATTTCAGAGCGGGTATTGTTTGGAGAACTGGCTCAGATTACCAAAAAAGAACAGCGTAATCTGGCCGAAAAGAAGAGTGCCTCAGGCATTGAATCGCTAAAAGTAGTTAAAAGCAAAGACACCGCTTTTAAAAAAGAAGACCAGTTAGAATTGTTGGAGCGAAAATTGGTGGAAATACTATTGCTTTATGGTAATTACGTTGTGGAATTTACGGATTATATAGAGGTAGAAGACGAAGACGGAATAGTTAAGATAGAAAAACAGCAATACGAAAATACGGTAGCCAATGAGATTTATTTGCAATTGCAAGATGACGAGATAGAGTTTAGCAATCCTGCTTTTAAAACCATTTATTATGATGTTATTCATCAGCTTAATCAGGAAGAAAAAATAATCGCCGATGCCCTTACAAATAATGAAAACGAAGCCGTAAGAAAAGTAGTAACCGATATATTAATGGATGATGAAAAATATGTTCTAAGCGATTGGGGCCGCAAAGAAATATACGTTAGGCCCAAAGACAAAAGTCTGCCCAAATTGGTTACCGATGCTATTTTAAACCTACGCCGTATCCTTATAGAATTAAAAATACAGGAACTGATTTCTGAGGAAAAACCAGAACCTGTCGAAGAAAAAATATCAGATAATATTACGGAAACCAATCAAGAATTGCATCAGGCAGATACTCAAAATAATGATGAGGCCAACCGCCACGAAACTCTGGAACTTATTATGAATTACACCGGATTAAAAAAACTGTTATATGAAAAACTAGACAGAGTAGTGTAATTGGGTTGCCGGTAGCCTTTAATGCCATACTTGCGAAAATACTTAAAACTTTATTCCTAATCCTTTTTATCTGGAACCTTAGCTATTCACAATACTACGGAATGGACGGCGGTATTATTGCCGGATCAGTTATTGCCAGACATCTTATTGAAGCCAAATACTATAAAGAAATAGAACTCGAAAATTTCATAAAATTTCTAATCAAAAATAAAGAGAGCTGTGGTCACAATATTAATCGAACTCAGGTTAATATGGCTTAAAGTATTCCAAAAGCAGAGGATAAGTTATTCTTGATATTTTTTTGGGCTAAAAAATATCCTTTTAAATTTATGCCAACTTCTCTTATTTATGTAAATTTGCATCTCTTAAAATTTAAAATATGAGAACCATTCAATTTAGAGAGGCGGTTTGCGAGGCCATGAGCGAAGAAATGCGAAGAGATGAAAGTATATACCTAATGGGTGAGGAGGTAGCAGAATACAACGGAGCCTACAAGGCTTCCAAAGGTATGCTGGATGAATTTGGCCCAAAAAGGGTTATTGATACCCCTATTTCCGAGTTAGGTTTTGCCGGTATAGGTGTAGGTTCTGCCATGAACGGCAACCGACCTATTATTGAATTTATGACTTTTAACTTTTCTCTGGTTGGAATAGACCAGATTATAAACAATGCCGCCAAAATACGACAGATGTCAGGCGGGCAATTTAACATTCCTATTGTTTTTAGAGGGCCCACCGCTTCTGCCGGACAGTTGGCAGCCACCCACTCTCAGGCTTTTGAGAATTGGTATGCAAACTGTCCCGGGCTTAAAGTAATAGTGCCCTCAAACCCTTATGATGCCAAAGGATTGCTAAAAGCAGCTATCAGAGATGATGATCCGGTAATTTTTATGGAGTCTGAACAAATGTACGGAGATAAAGGCGAAGTGCCGGATGGTGAGTACGTGCTCCCCATCGGTGTAGCAGATGTAAAGCGAGAAGGCAAAGATGTTACCATAGTCTCTTTTGGAAAAGTTATAAAAGAAGCCTTTGCCGCAGCTGAAGAACTACAAAAAGAGGGTATCTCTGCCGAGATTATAGATTTACGTACGGTAAGGCCTATGGATCATAACACCATTTTTGAATCGGTAAAGAAAACCAATCGTTTGGTTATTTTGGAAGAGGCTTGGCCCTTTGGCAGTGTGGCATCGGAAATTACTTATCAGGTGCAGGAAAATGTCTTTGATTATTTAGATGCTCCCATACAGAGGATTACCGCTGCAGATACCCCGGCAGCTTACTCTCCGGTACTATTGGAAGAATGGCTACCCAATGCCAGTGATGTGGTAAAAGCCGTTAAACATGTAATGTACATTAAATAAATGGCATTAAAATTGTAATGAACACTCTTTATAACCGTTTTTGTTGTTATAAAAGGTGTTTTTTATTGCCTTATTATTAAAAACCAACTAACCATTCTGATTAAAAAAAAACATTATGAAGTATCTACCTATTTTATGTTTTTTTATCTCTGCCTTTGGTTTTGCTCAGGTTAAGGTGAGTGGTGTGGTAGTTGATGAACAAGATCAACCGGTGCCTTTTGCCAATATTATTTTTGTAGGGAGTATAGAGGGGGCTGTCTCTGATGAAAATGGCAAGTTTTATCTGGAATCCGAAAATACCTATTCAGAAATACAGGTTACTTTTTTGGGTTACAAAAAGGAAATAATACCTGTAAAAGCCAGAAATTTTAACCTGACCATAAAATTAAAAGAAGATACGGCCGGCCTTAAAGAAGTAGTGGTTTATAGTGGTAAGCAAAAAATAAAAGACAATCCTGCGGTAGTTATTCTGCGAAAAATATGGGCAAAAAAACGACAAAATGGCCTACGGATTTACAAGCAATACGACTATGATAAATATGAAAAAATAGAATTTGACCTGAATAATATTGACGAGAAATTTAAAAAGAACCGCATCTTTAAAGGTATGGAATTTATTTTTGAAGAAGTGGATACGTCTAATATTACAGGTAAGTCCTATCTGCCTATATTTATAAACGAAGCCCTTTATAAAGTTTACGGCCGTAATAAACCGGTGAAAAAATATAAGGAAGAGCTTTTGGCCAATAAAAACAGTGGTTTTGAGAGCAATCAGGAGTTGATAGAGTTTGTAAAACAACTTTATGTGGACTACAATATTTACGATAATTATATCAAATTATTTGATAAGAGTTTTACCAGTCCCATCTCTAGAACAGGCAATTTGGTCTATAATTATGTTCTGGCCGATAGTGCTTTTATTGGTAATAAATGGTGTTATAATATTGTCTATTATCCCAGACGTAAAAGCGAACTCACTTTTAAAGGCGATTTTTGGGTAAACGATACCACCTTTGCCATTACGCAAATAGAAATGACCGCTAGTAAAAGTGCAAATATAAACTGGATACGGGATATATATGTACAACAGGATTTTGAAGTGGTTAATGACTCGGTTTTTTTACTCAAAAGAGATCATATAATGTCTGACTTTTCATTAAATGACCGAGAGAAATCCAAAGGGATCTATGGTAGGAGAACAACTCTTTTTGATAATTATCAATTTGATAAACCGCAGCCTGAAGATATCTATAGTCTTAGATTGGTGGAGTTTAATGAAGATGCGTATAATAAATCCGATGAGTTTTGGACAGAACATAGAATGGAAAAACTCAATGATGATGAAGAGGGAGTTTATAAAATGTTAGATACACTAAAAACTGTACCGCGGTTTAAACAGCTCTATAATATTGGAGCCACACTAGCAACTGGATATTGGGAAATATTTGATGGTTTTGATTACGGCCCGTTGTTTTCTTCTTTTGGTAATAATGATGTTGAGGGATTTAGGCTCAGATTTGGCGGAAGAACCTATTTTGGACAAAATGATCCATGGCGAATAGAAGGCTACGGAGCCTACGGATTTAAAGATGAGCGGTTTAAATTTGGTTTATCGGCAAAGTGGCTAATAGATAAAACCAATAGGATTATTCTCTCTGCCGGTAAACGTAATGATATAGAGCAAACCGGAGTAAGCCTTACTACGGCCAATGACCCTTTGAGCCGTAGCTTTGCGTCATCAGCATTTTTTTCCAGAGGAGAAAATTTTAGGTTAACAGATTTAGATTTTACCAATTTTGCCGTTGATGTGGAACCGATAAAAAATCTCAATTTTAGAGTAGGCATTACACATAAAAGCATGGAATCTGCTGCACCGGAAAAATTCTCTATTGGTTATTATGATGAAAAAGGTTATTTGATACACCAAATAGACCAGACCGAACTGGATTTTGCCATAAGGGCTACACCCGGCAGAAAAACCATTGGTTACGGTGTAGAACAAAACGTAAGCAATGAGGGGCGGTACCCAACCATTTATGCCAGTTACACAAGAGGTTTTAAAGGCTTGTTTGGTAGCGATTTAAATTTTGATAAATTGCAATTGTACTATCAACACAGAATATTGCTAGGTGGACTGGGCAAACTCAAATATTTTGTAGAGGCCGGAAAAACCTTTGAACCCGTACCACTTTTGTTTTTAGATGTAGTACCCGGCAACCAAGCCTTGTTTTCTACGGCTCGTACGTTTGATCTGTTAGACTACTACGAATTTGTAACCGATGAGTATGTCTCTATTCATGCAGAACACAATTTTAACGGTAGGCTGTTGGCTAGAATACCATTGCTAAGAAAATTAGACTTGAGAGAAATAGTAGGAGCCAGAGCAGTAGTAGGAAACCTCTCCGATAAAAATATTGGCCTCAGCCAGTTTGATTTAACAGGGAAAGCCCCCACAAAACCCTATTTTGAATACCACTTTGGGATAGATAACATCTTTAAATTTTTAAGAATAGACTTTATTTTTAGAGGAAACTATCGCAAAATTCCCGGAGCTACCAATTTTGGGATAAAAGGTGGCCTTGGGTTTCATTTCTAGAGGGTTTATGCGTTACTTTAATCAATTTCGGTAGCACCCCTTACTATTCTACTTTATTCGTTACGTCAAAAGCCATGAAAGATAATTTCTGATTTATGGCCCTCAGTATTCTTTTAAGATATCTTTAAAACTACATTCTAGATGCACAAGGCAGTTGTGTATGGGCAACAGTGCCAACCGAATACTTCATCAACTGGCAGAGTAGGTCAGAGGTTTTCTATGAGATATATCGAATGAATATATACTAAAAATCAAAATACCAATTGAATAAATCTGCCTTTAACCCAATGGTAAACCACGTAGTATTATTTTTTTGGAAGTTAACCAATGGCATTGCGGGATTAAAGTTTCTATAGAGAAAACCGGCAAATAGTTTGGTATTGGTAGCAGGATTAACTACGTATCCCGCTTCTATATTTCCGATAAAAATGCGTGTATTATTACCTTGCAATAGTTCAATGCCTTCATCGGAAATTCTATCATCGTTGCTTAGGTATATGTTACCACCGTAATTTAATCCGTTTTGGTCAAAGCCTTTGTTCCCCAGATTTACTTTTACTTTCCCGTACCAGCGGTCTTTTTGATAATTGGCTATGCCCACCACTTCCCAAAAGTTACTACCCCAAAGATGTCCTAAAGGCTGGTTGTAATGGGCGTAGTTTAGAATTGGTGTTTCATGAGAATAGATGTATGGCCGGGCAATATTAAATTCGCCTTGTAAAAATAAATTTTCAATACCTAGGGCATTATAGGATTTGGCACCTATTTGCCAAGCAAATTTATTGCCCCAATATCCTTCACCACTAAAAAATTTGCCCACAGTAAGTTCATCTAAGACAAATTGGGTATAAGCCGAAAAATTATCAGATAGCTTGTATTTAGCATTCAGCCCTACAACAGCGTTGCCTCCTGCAGATCCTCGGGAGAATTCTACAGTCCTGTAAAATATAATGGGATTAAAATAATTAATATCAAAACCGGAAGTTTCTGTTTGTTTAGTTATAGCTGCTTCAAAAAAACTGAGATTTAAACGCTTGGTTGCATTCCAGCTCAAATGGTGTATGGCTACATATTTTCTGGCACTTAGCCCGTCTTCTAACAATCCGGGGCGTACATCTTCCAGCCACATCCAGAGGTTGGTGTATTTTATCTTCCAGAATTTAGTGCTTATTTTTAAAAACGGATAGGGGCTGGCTACATCAGAAAGCATAAAGGAGCGATAACCATCACCAATAAAGTTTTTTCCGTGGCCAAACTGGAAATTAAAAAATTTATTGGGTGTATAAGACAAATATGCTTCCGCTACAGGATAATCAAAACTATCTTCTTTAAAGTCTTTTGCTTTTCCTCTGCCGGGAACTAATCCATAAGAACTGGCTCCTGAGGGACGTTTGGTACGGGCAAAATCGTTAATATAGTCTGCAAATCGGCCTTGGCTTTCGTAAATGGCCGCATAAAAATTAAACTGTTTGCCCAACCCGCCCTGAATTTGAATGGCTCGGGTATTGTTATAGGTATAATCTACCTGATCAGAGTTGTCTTTTCCCAGTTGCAAATCAAATAAAGGGTCCACGGTAAACCAATAATCCGGTTTTTGAACCTTAAAAAAGTGTTCATTCCATAATTTTTTGCCTGCTTTGCTCGTCTTGTCTTTAAAGAGGGCTGTTTTTTTTGCGTCTAAATCAGCATATTTATCTACATTATTGTATAATAAAGGTTTAAAGCCGGTATGCGTATTTTCACCACGCTCTAAATAATAACTCATTTCGGCATTAGTGCTGTAGTTAAGTGGAATGTTTAATTGACTGTTGTGCTCCGGAAATAAACTTTCTTCAAAAGGTTCTTCTGTAGTTATTGCAGGTAATGGTTTTTTAACAATTACGGTTTCTTTTTCATCGGTTTTTACCGGTTGGTTTTCTGTTGTTATAGTAGTAGGTACGGTAGTTTTTTGTTCCAGTTTTGGTATGTTATCCGCATTTAGCGGAATGGCAATTGGCAGCCCAAAACGCATATCAACAGGCCTGCCGTTAAAAGTGCCGGGTTTCGCTTTTGGCAAAGTCTTAAAAACGCGTCTTACTTCTTCTTTTAATTCCGGATAATCGGTGGTAATATGTAAGATTTCAAATTCGCCCGTTTTTGTTACTACAAACATTACGTGAACAGACCCAACGTAATTGTCTTTTGTTACATTTTCGGGTACGGTAAAAGCTGATAGTACATCTTTGGTCAATTCGTGCTTAAAACAGGAAGCAAGCGTATTTGCATTTTGGGTTTCACAATTTTTATAGACAGGATAGGTATCTTCCTGAGAAATCACAAAAGTATGATAGAACAAAAATAAAAGTAAAATGGACTTGTGCATATGCAGTAATTTTGCTTTCCGGTAATACTTAACAGTTTTACCCTTTTAGCCAAAGGGATTATTTAATTTTGGTTACAATATTATCTTTTAACTGATATTTTTCTTTGCTTTCGGGGCATACGGCATATCCGTTTTCATCAAAATGAAGGCGGTGGCCATATTCACTCACCCAACCTATCTGCCGTGACGGATTACCTACCACCAAAGCGTAAGCAGGTATTTCTTTTGTAACCACGGCTCCGGCTCCTACAAAAGCATATTCGCCAATGTCATTGCCACACACAATAGTGGCATTGGCCCCAATGCTAGCTCCTTTTTTTATCAAGGTTCTTTTGTACTCGTCTCTTCGAATGACGGCACTTCTGGGATTGATAACATTGGTAAAAACCATGGAGGGGCCCAGAAAAACATCATCTTCGCAAATAACACCGGTATAGATAGAAACATTGTTTTGTACTTTTACGTTTCTGCCCAGAACTACATCCGGAGAAACTACTACATTTTGGCCAAAACTACATTGCTCTCCAATAACACAATTGGGCATAATATGGCTAAAATGCCAAATCTTTGTGCCTTTTCCTATGGTGCAATTATCGTCTATAACGGCAGTTTTATGTGCAAAATATTCTTTTTCTGTCATTTTCTGTGTTTTATTTTTTGAATGGTTATTTTGAATGGATGATTTGTTTCGCAGAGGAAGTACCAATTCTATCTACGCCCAGTGTAATCATTTTTTTGGCTTGCTCGTAGTTTTTAACACCACCGGCTGCTTTTACTTGTAATGGTCTGGCATTTTCAACAATTAATTTCATGGCCTCAAACGTGGCTCCGGAGGGTTTATTGTCAATAGTTTTAAAAAACCCCGTAGAAGATTTTACAAATACGTTATACGCCTTTTCGTGGTCAAAATTAGATATTACCACATCTTTTATCAAAGTGGTTATTGCTATTATTTCATCATCAGTTAAAGCTGCTGTTTCTATAATCCATTTTATGGTTTTCTGGTGAGCTAAAACCAATTGGGTGCCTTTAAAAACTTCGCTTTTTACCAAATTTATTTTACCGTCTAAAAAGGCGGGATAGTTAATTACAAAATCCAGTTCATCTGCTCCTTCATCTATGGCTTTTTGGGCTTCGGCCAATTTTTCTTCAATGCTAGAAGTGCCTTGGTGAAAGCCAATGACCGTGCCTACTAACACATCTCGGTTTGATTCCGCTATTTTTTTCTTGGCCATAGCTACGTATTTAGGCCTTATCATCACCAGTTTATATTCATTTTTAATAGCTTCTTCTATTAAATCATTAACTATTTTAATGGTTTCCGCCTCCGTTTTACCTGATTGTTCCGGTGTTTTCAGGTAAGTAGCGTCTAAGTAGTTGTTAATATTCACGATAGTGTTAAAGATTTGGTTTGGCAAAAATAGTAAATCCGTGGCTAATTTGTACTAAGTGTTAACTCTAATTATTTATGGTAGCTTCAACAAGCAAATGCAACACTTTGGTGAAATAGGTTTTTAGGCTTTCTAAAATTTAGTTTCTTGTTTTGTGAGTAGCTCAGATTTGAAGTTTATTCTCTTTGCTGATAACTGCGGCTTAAATCCAGTTGTATGCTTTAAAATATGAAATTATTTTTTTTGGAATTCAAAAGTTAGCGGATTAGAAAATGAACACTCTTCAATCCCCTAATCCGCCAACTGACAGAGCGGGAGGTTCACAGTTTTCTTAGGCCTGTGAGCCTACCGATGAACCCCACACCTGTTTTTAAGTTCTTACTTCTAAAGTAATAGGTAAACTGTAACTTACACCAACAGGCTTACCACGTTGTTTAGCTGGTTCCATTTTTGGCAAGAGTTTTATAACTCTTACAGCTTCTTTTTCCAGTCTGCTATGTGGGCCTCTGGCTTTTATGTCCGCTACCGTGCCTTTATGGTCTATTCTAAATACTACATAAACCTTTTTCTTACCGGCATCTAAGCCCAATTCCTCGGATAATCCGGTATTAAAATGTTTTCCAACATGAGATATAATAGCTTCCTGAAAACATTTCTTCTTTGCTGCTTTAGAACCTTTACAACCGGGATATACCGGTGCATCTTCAATTACAGCAAAAGGAACATCATCAGGAATTTCTTCTTCTTCTACGGCTTCTGTTATTTCCTCTATTTCCACTACTTCCACAGCTTCAGATTGGTCTGTTTCTGTAGATTCTAATATGGTTTCTTCTACTTCTGCCTCATCTTGTACAACTTCTATTTTTTCTGGTGCCGGTGGTGGCGGTGGCGGAGGTTTTATTTGCTCTATCCGCTCTGTAATGGGTATTTCTTCTTCTATGATTTCTTCGGTAAAACTTGAGGTTAACTTTTCTACCTCTTTTTCGTAGGTCTTGAATTCTAATCCCAAATATACCACCAACAGGGCCAAGGCTAACCCTATTTGCAAGAAGATTTTACTATAATCCTCTATGCGTGCTTTTGGACTTTTTTTGACTAACATAACATTTTATTTTAATTATTTTTAATCTGATTTGGGTAATTTTTTATTCCCTTATTAAGACGAAATATTCGTCTTGATAATTAGCGTAAAAGTCCTTAAAAATTAGTTAAAATAAAATGATAAAAATCATGTTAACTACCTGAATTTTTGGCAAAAAAAACTGCCCTGTACAGGGCAGTTTTTTAAGAAATATTTTGGTTTGAATTATTCCACTTGAAGCGTTATGGGAAGCGTATATTTTACGCCAACCGGACGGCCACGTTGTTTGCCCGGAATCATTTTTGGAAGTGATTTTACCACATCTATGGCTTCTTTTTCTAATCTGGCATGAGGCCCTCTGGCCCTAACATCAGAAATATTACCACTTTTATCTATTTTAAATACCACAATTACTCTTTTTTTACCAGAATCTAAGCCCAATTCACTAGCCAATCCGGTATCAAATTTTCTGTTTACATGTTTCGTAATGGATTCCTGCAAACATTTTTTTAACTCGGTTTTGTTTCCTTTACATCCGGGAAATACCGGTGCATCTTCAATAATGGCAAAAGGTACATCAGATACCACTTCTTCCTCTTCCACTACTTCTTCAATCTCTTCTACTTCTATCACTTCTTCCTGATCGGTCTCTGTAGATTCTAAAATTGTTTCTTCCACTTCCTCTTCATTTTCCACTACTTCAATTCTTTCAGGTGCCGGTGGTGGCGGTGGAGGAGGTTTTATTTGTTCTATTCTTTCGGTAATGGGTACTTCTTCTTCTGAAATTTCCTCAAAGGCTACATCGCCCAGTGATTCTACATTTTTGTCATAAGTTTTATACTCTATACCTAAATAGATAAGTAAGAGTGCCAAAAGTAAGCCTAACTGCAGGAAATGCCTGGTGTAATTTTCTAGATTTGATTTTGGGTTTTTCTTTTGTTCCATGTGTAAAAGGGATTAATTCAGTGCTAATTTAATAAAATAAACAAATTACGCAAGAAAATTTTTAAGTTAAAATTTTTCTCACTACAAAATGATATAGCAAAAATGCGATACATATACCCACCGTATTTGCAAAAACATCGTAAATATCAGCTTTTCTATACGTGGTAACCAGCCCTTGTAATATTTCAATAATTATGCCATAAACAACTAATCCTGTAAAAATTAGAATATTATGTTTTTTTTGATGATGGCAAGCAAAAAGCCATGCCAAACCTAGGACAAAATAAGCAAGCGTATGCCCAAATTTATCCGCAGATTGAATTTCTGTAATAATGGGACTTTTTACAGAGGCTAAGCTGAGAAAAGTAACTAACAGAGTGAAAAATACAGCAATAAAAAATCTGTATTTATCCAATAATTGCTTTATATCCTTCAGCATCTAATAAATTGTCAATTTCGGAAATATCGGCAATTTTTATTTTTATCATCCAGCCTTTACCATAAGGATCTGAATTAACCAATTCCGGCTCATCTTCCAGAGTTTCGTTAAAAGCTGTAACTTCACCGGTAAGAGGCATTAATAAATCCGAAACCGTTTTTACAGCTTCTACAGAGCCAAAAATCTCTTCTTGTTCCACGGTTTCATCTAAGGTATCTACATCTACAAAAACGATGTCACCCAGCTCGCTTTGTGCAAAATCTGTGATGCCTACTGTGGCTTCATCGCCATCTATTTTTACCCATTCATGGTCTTTGGTGTACTTTAAATCTGAAGGAATATTCATGTTTAAAAAAAGTTTAAAGTGCGAATGTAACCCTATTTTATTTAATTTCCAATTGTATATCGCAGAGATATGCCCGCACTTATAGATTTTCTGGGGAATGTAGTAGAGATTAAATAGCTAGAGGTGTTATGGTCATAATAAAGGGAAGCCATTAAGTTTTGATTGAGATTGTACTCTGCCTCAAATTTAATGGTAAAAATTCGCTGGCCGCCGGTTATCTGGTTGTTTTGCTCTTTTATGGTGCGTATCACCGTGGAATTCTTTCTTATGCCAATGTCTGCTTTTAGATTAATATCTCCTTTAAATGTTTTAACGGTGTTGCCTATTCGCATATTAGTTTTTACATCTGTAAACCTGTACCCCAATCCTAATACGTACTCTTTTCCTCTAATTTCTGTAATACTGTTGTTATTTACATTGAGACTCAGAGCTTTATCTTGATTAAGGGCGGCTCTCAGAGAAAACGAATTACGCATTCGCATATCTACTTTAATCAAGGGTGAAAATTCCTCTATCAGATTAATGCCCGTAAAAATATGTTTTGGCCTGTAATTTCCGGTAAGAGGATTAGTTTTACTTTCATTGTATAGCAAATTGTTGCTAAAGCCCATAACGTTATAGGTAGAGCGGTATTGATGCTCTATTATAAAATTCCTAAAATTATTTTTAAACCATTTGAAGTTCATTAGTCCTTTATAACTCACACGCCAGTTGGGTAAGGGCGTATCTCTAAAAGCGGAGAGTTTTACCTTGCTTGCCTTTCTTCCTGAATAAGCCGATAAAAAAGCCGGAATTAACACTTGCTGGCTGTTTTCTCCAAATCCTGAAATATTATTACCGGTTTTTTGTGCCAGCCTTGCGGCAATAATAGCCCGGTTTACTTTAAACTGTTCAAAGGTGGCATCTCCATTTCCATCAAAGGCATTGCCCAGCATAAAATAACTGATGCTAAAATTACCTACTTCATTTATAGGTTGGTCGTCCGGATTAAACGTATTTCCCGAAACGTCTAATTGCTGCGACTGGTTTTTTGTAAATACTTTGTTGGCACTTAGTTCTATATCCAGATTATTAAACGGTTTTACCGTAGCACTAATGTCTAATTTGTTAAAATGTGTTTTGCTGTACATACGGCTGTAGAACTCATCACTGTTTGGATCTCTGGAAACAAGCCAGTTATTGGCCACAGCCAAACTGCGTATATCTCGCTGGCTGCCAAAAACAAATCCTAAGGTGGGAGCTAAGCTGCCGGAATAATTTTGCCTACCCAAAAATCCTACATCGGGGATGTAACCGGGCAGGAGAATACCGTTGTTTTCTGCGTATGAAATTTTGGCTCTTTTTACGGAACTTAGCACGTCCACAACGCCTTGTAATATTTTTCTGCTACCGGATAGTTTTTTATTTTTTATGGAGGCTTGCTGGCGAGCTACATTTGAAGTGGGTTTACCTCTTTTATTTTTCTTCTTGGCCAAGTTTAACAAGCCTATTTTTTTATAAAAGCCCATAAAATCTAAATCTGCCGAAAAGTTGTGCGTATTGGAATTTTGGATGGTATTGCCTATTTTTTCTACGTAATCCGGTGCTGTAGCCTGCCAGTCAAAATCTGCCGTATAACTGTAATTCGCTTTTATAAAATCTAATACGGGTATTTTGTTAATGGGCAGTTGGTATTGTAAATCCAAGGTTTGATGATAATGCTCTGGCCGGCCTATTTCAAAGAAATTGGTAAATAGTGTAGCACTTTTGTCTAAATAAGCATTGTCATATACATAATTGTTTGCAGCTCCAAAAGTAAATCGCAGAGATTTTGTAAGGTCATAAGCAATATTGTAATTCCAGTCAAACAAGAATCTTTTTTGTACCAATTCAGGTATAGGTGGTAATCCTTCTACCAATGGTCTGCTGAGTTGGGAATTGTAACTTCTTATAATATTAGAATTTACCGATAATGACGATGGCAATACGCTTAAATTAAAATCCCGGATAAGGTCTAGCCACCTGCTTTTGCTCAATGAATCCATCGGTTTTTTAAACGGTGTAATTTCTATTGGCTTAAAGGCAAAATTATAGTTAGCCGAAGCCCTTACATTTTGGTCTATAAGTTTTTGCATACGGTAATCTCTGTGAAATAAGTCGCTATAGGCGTAAGAAACCGATAAGTTTTCTACATCGTAAAAACGCTGTGGTTTTTCCTGATCTGTACGTTCTTTTCTTACGTTTATCAGATTAATGCTCCGTCGTTTTGTGTATTCTTTTGAGGCTTCGGCACTCTTGCTGTTATTATTAAACAATACGTCTTGGTATTTCTGGTCCCATTTGGGTTTTATAAATTCTTCACCAAAACTCATATTTAATGGTATGTTTATTCCGGCCGTTTTTGGTAGAAGCTGGCCTACGTTGATATTGGTAATAACATCGTATTGTTTTACGTCTTCCTGAGCCCTTTGATTAACCGTTTGGTCTATGGCTCCAAAGCCCTGTGAATTGGCCCTTCCGGATACCGCAATATCTGCAAAATCTGCAAAGTTGGCATCGGCGTTTACTACGGCCGCCCAGCCGCCTTCGTTGTCATAATCAGAAACCCTGAGTTCATTAAACCACAATTCTGCATTTTTTGAAGTGGTACTTGTATTTTTTACCCCCAGCATTATGGTTTTAACATTAGATAAATTAGGGTTGCCTTTTACTCTAAGTTTGGCATCCGGTGAAGTGGTTTCAGAGGGATAGAGTTCGGTAAAAGAAGCATTATTTTCATTTCTTTCCAGTTTTAACTGGCCAAATTCTTTAAGGTCTGCCATTAGTTGATTTTCTTTAGGCCAAATTTCATCTGCGGAAACCGTTCCATTTGGTGTAATTTTTAAGGGAACTTCTATTTGGTAAAAATTATCATCCGTATCACTACCTAACCTGATAACTGCAGTAAGTTCATCATCCGCCACTGCCGGTTCTCCCGGAATACTTTCTGCGTGTAAAAACATTTGTAAGGAGTTAAACATCCGCATGTCAAATAGTGTATTTCTAAATACGGCACGGGTGGCACCGGGTTCCAAGTCGTTTACCTTCATTAATAAAGACTGTTCATTTTGCTGTTGCAGCGTAGTGGTACCTTGGAGTTTTTCCCGTCGTAAACCCGGAGGTAATTTATAAGGAATCGGGTTTTTAAATTCGTTTTCCTGAATATTTACAACACCTACTTCAAAATCTCGGTTTTCGGTTTCTGTCAAATCTCTGGGAGGATTAATGTCTTCATCCAAAGTTTTGGTATATCTTCGCCATAGTCCTCGCACTAATTCCAACTCGCCAAAACGCAATACTACCGGAATTTTAAAATTGGTTAAAAACATCCGCATAAAACGAATAGAATTAAAATCTGATATACCGCCTATGGTCTCAGAAGGGCTAGTAATTGGAATTCTAAACTGATACCAGGTAGTTTGTTGCTGGCTGCCATCGGGTAAATTTACCGTTACAATTTTTTCATCTACTATGTTGTTTTTACCAATGGTTAAATCTTTAGGCTGTAAGGAAACCTTGTATTGAAAATAACTCTCTACCGTACTCAGAGTCTGATCCTTATTGATGTCTTCTACATCTGGAAAAGAAGTGGCAGCAGTAGGGTAGCTCTCCGTAGAGTTATTTAACGTAGGCGAGTTGCCCTGCGTTTTGTTGTAATTTCTGTAACGGGTTAAAATTGAGGCATTGGCAGCATCTAATTCATTACCTCTAAAATAGTTGTAATTATCATTAGCCGGGTCAGAGCCAAATTGTGAGCCAAATCTTTGGGCTTCTTCTTCATCAGATAATCCGTCTAAACCCAAGTCTTGATTAGGCCTTTCGTTGTCTTTTTCGGTAAAGGCATAGATGAGTGATTGTTTTGTGGGAATATCAGACCATGCCGTAGGATCTACGTTATTGCCTATATCTGGTTTTGGAATCTTTATGCCGTCTTCGGGCAGTCCGTTTTCGTACATCCTCCTGCCGTCGGTTAAAATATCTTCCGAAATATTTCCCAAATTAAAATACAAATCACCTCCAAAGTCTGCCGGCGTATAGTTGGTTACACCCCCTTCTTCGGGTTTTATGGAGTAATTTTCGTATGGATCCATAAGCCAGAATTGGATGTATTCCACATTGGCCTGTTGAAAATCAGTTGTATTAAGTGACCGCATAATACCACCCCAGCGGTTTTCCGGATCGGTAAATTCGCCATTGGCATCTACATTTTCGGTATCAAAATTATAGGTACCGCGTTGTTGCGGAAAATAGGCGAGGTCAAAAGTGTTTACAATATTGGATTGGGTAAGGTCTAAATCCAGTTCCGGAAACAATTCGTTATAGGTAACCTGCCTTACTTCTGCTCTGGAGAGTTCATTGTTGTCTATGTTGTCCGGTTTTAGTGATTTGCCGTAAAATAAACGGTCTATGGTGTACCATGCCAGATGGGAACGTTTTTTGCCAAACCGCAGGTTACTGTCATTGGGGTTGCCTGTAAATTGTAAGTTTGGATTTTCCTGATTGAGCGGTACACTGGCCAAAAACCACTGCCGGTAAGAGCCGATGTTTAGCGGTATCTGTGTGCCTTCAAAATCATCAATATAAGAAGCATTTTCGCCATCAATACCACCATTTTTATTTTTGGTAATGCCTGGTAGTAAATAGGCAGCATCTGCCCTTATGGATAGATTAGACGCTACGTCTGTGTCTATATTAGGTAGTTTATTTACCCATCGGGTAAGTTGTGGAATTTCTTTTTGAAAAGTAAGGTTTATACCCAGCATGGTATTATTGGCAGATTCTGATCCAAACTGCATTTTACCAAACGGCCTTTCTCTCATATTTATAAGCGTACCGCCAATGGCTAAGTTTTCGGAAAAAACATGTTGTATATCAAATCCCATATAACTTCTTCGCTGCTGGCTAAATCCGCTATTATTTTCTACGCTTACGTTAATGGGAGCGTTGGATGCCAATAAGTTAGGGTTAATAATCTGTACCGTTCCCATTTGATAATCTACCACATAATCTACTCCTTCCAACAATTCCCTGCCACCGGAGGTAACCGTTACCGAACCACGGGTTACATTAAAAGCATTGAGCGGAATACCGCTTGTGCCGTCTGATTTATAGTACCCTTTTAAAAGATATTTATCCTTTTTTTGATATTGGTTTTGAGCTTGCGATTTGGTTAGATTATACAACTCATTAAAGATATAATTCTCATCGGCAGTATTGGTAAGAATGTCGCCAATTTCACCCGGTGCATCCGGTGGTGAAGTGTTGCTATTACCTAATGGCTCTACTGTAGGTAAAATAATTAAGCCTTCCGAGGAATTGATGGTAAGCCCTTCCAGATAGTCAAATAAACCATCGCCTTCAGGCAATAGCCGTTGTGCCTGGTCTAACCTGTCTGCCCGAAGCAGATTGAGTAATGTTCTGTTGCTTACATCAGGTGTTGCGGCATTTTGCAACATATTAAGGGCTACACCTTCTGAATCATCCTGATAGAGTATCTCTAACCTAAAGCCATCCGGTTGTAACTGATAGGCTCCGGGCAGTACATAAATATTTTTCATCATCAAGTCCCACATGGGGATATTGGTGTTTACGATTTCGCTGCGTAAGAGTTTTACCACTAAGTTATCTGGTGCAGTTACCCCGTCTGAAGATAATTCACCAACCCTAAATACGTTGTCGCCCGGAAAATTAGTATCTGTATATTCATAGGCTACGGCAAGAATTTCGCTATCTGTAAGCCTCCTGTTTAAGGAGATAAAACCTAATTCTCTGTTTACGGTAAAATCTATTCCTTCAATAAGCCTTTGTGCGTTTTCTAAAAAAGTGTAATCCGTTCCTTGTTGATAGCCGGCCATGGCAGAATTTACTGTGGCTATATCTCTAATCGAGTTGTTTGGTGTTAAAAAATTTATCAGCGAGTTTGCTTGATTAGAAGGATTTTTGGTACCGGCAATTGAGGTTACATTTCCTGAATGAATATTTGAGGCATCCCCTTCGCCAAGGTCTGCTATGGCAACGATATTCCGCACATTTTCGGTTACATTACTTTTGTTGGTTACCCAAACTTCTATTTGCGTAATCTGGATGGAACTACTTACCAATGGCAACTGAGCCATGGCTTTGTTAAAATTATCCCTAAAACGCTGTGATAAAAAGAAGTGTCTGTTTTCGTCATAGTCGCTTGCACTAAGTTCAAATTCTGTGATGGTGGCACCGCCTTCTGCGGCTACAGATTGGGTCTGAGATTGTTGTTTGGAAAAAATTCCGGTAACTGTGGTTCTGCCAAATTGTAATTGGGTTTTAAACCCAAAAAGGTTTTGAGCCCCTGTAATTAGAGAATTCTGGATGGGCATACTCACATTTCCCACTTCTATTTTTTGGATAATGTCATCTTCGGTAGGGGTGTATTCAAGTTTTATCTGGTTCTGGAAATTAAAAGTAGATTGGGAATCAAAAGCTGCATTAACACGCAATCTTTCCCCTACTTTGCAAAATCAAAAGTAGTACTTTGCCTGTTGCGTTCAGAAAGTTGCGGATTTTCTACTTTCTGGTACAGAATGCCCATTTTAGTAAGTACAGAACCTTGCGGATTTACTTCAATGGTATTTCCCCCAAAAATATTTTTAAACAACCCTGATTTTATATAGTATTTGGGTAGTAAATTCCGTTGGGCATCAGTGTCTTTTGACCTCCCACTTACAGCGTTTACCTTTTCCTTAAAATATTGGTATATGTCTTTGTTTAGGCGATAGTCTTTATATTCCTTTTGCGACATGTAAGAAGGATGCTTTATGTAATAATCGCCAATTTTCTGAGCCATAATATACTGTTTGGATTCCGGATCGTATATAATCTCGGATTCCATCAGGTTGTTTAGATAGAGGCTGCCTTTCTGAAAACGCTTAAAATCATAAGGCAAATCTGGGATAGAATCATTTTTTAAAGTGTCTATGGCTGTGTCGGCAACTTTTTTTTCAGGTGTTGGAACAGTGTCGGTTTTTTTTGTTGCGGCAGGTGGAATTTGGGCATAGCATTTAATGCTTGCAGAAAATAAGGCAAACAAAAAGATAGTAAAAAAAGTTAATAGTTTGTAGTTCAAGTTTTTACAAGTTTTTCAGAGCTTGTTTTATTACTGTTTCCAAGCTGCTGTTCGGGGTTTCTTGTATAATTTTGAGTACGAGTTTTTCTACTTGTTTTCTAGAATAACCTAATACTTCTAATGCTGATAACGTTTCTTCTTTAATAGTATTGTTAGAAACAACCAAATCTTCTGAAAATTCATAGGTTTTAACAATTTTATCTTTTAAATCTATAATTACCCGTTGAGCCGTTTTAGCTCCTATGCCTTTTACCGATTTTATAGTGGCCACATCTTCTGATGCAATGGCTTCTTGAATTTGTTCCGGTGTCATAGATGATAGCATGGTTCTGCCAATACTGGGGCCTACGCCCGAAACAGAAATTAGTAAAATAAATATTTCACGCTCTACCTTATCGGCAAAGCCAAAAAGCGTATGAGCATCTTCTCTGATGTGTAGGTAAGTGTATAGTTTAATTAGCTCATCATCAGGTAGTTTTGAATAAGTGTTTAAAGAGATGTTGAGAAAATAACCTACCCCATTGCATTCAATCACGGCATGTGTAGGGTTTTTCTCTACGAGTTTTCCTCGGATATAGGTAATCATAAATTGGATAGTTTTAGCCTTGAATATTTCAATTAATACTTCAGTTTTCGATGTTTTTTGATTTTCATCATTATTAAATGAATTCTATTTCAAAAATACTATCTAAACTATTCAGTATTACAAAAATTCAAAATAAATAATTGAACGAGTTCATTAAGTAAAATTTTATCTATAGGCGTATCAAATTTATGAGTTTTTTAATTTTCGTTCTTTTTCCTGAGCATCTATCACCGTGATAACGGCCATATTCACCATTTCATCTACACTAGAGCCTAATTGCAGAATATGAGCGGGTTTTTTAAAGCCCATGATTATAGGTCCTACGGATTCCGCTTCGTACAATTCTTTCATCAGTTTATATGTGATATTTGCCGAATCTAAATTAGGAAAAATTAAAATATTAATCTTTTTATCTACCAATTTAGAAAACGGAAATTGTTTTTTTAGCATAGCATTGTTAAATGCAAAATCGGCTTGTACTTCACCATCTATAATCACATTAGGATATTCTTTGTGTATATGTTTTACAGCCTCAGCTATTTTTGTGCATTCTTTGTCTAAAGATGAGCCAAAGTTGGAGTACGAGAGCATGGCTATGTTGGGGGTGATGTGAAAAAGTTTGGCCAAATTAGCAGTCATTCGCGAAATGGTAACCAATTGTTCAGCAGTAGGATTTGCATTAATGGTGGTATCTGCCAAAAATATGGGGCCTTTTTCGGTAATCATTAAGTTAGAAGCGGCTATTCGGTTAATGCCTTTGTCCATGCCAATGAGGTCTAACATCGGTTTAACCACATCCGGATAGTTTCTGGAATATCCGGTTAATAAACCGTCGGCTTCTCCGGTATTTACCATCATGGCACCAAAATAATTGCGTTCACGCATTAGTTTTTGGGCATCTAATAATTTTATGCCTTTACGTTGGTTCTCCTTCCAGTAAATTTCGGCATACCGTAGTTTCCGGTCTTTTTCTTCATCGGTTTTAGGGTCAAAAATAGGTACTTCCTCATCAAAGTCGATTTCTTTTTTTAAAGAGAGGATTGTGTCTTTTCTTCCTAGCAATATCGGATAACCTATTTTCTCGTCATGTACTATCTGAGCCGCTTTTAAAACATCCAGATGGTCTGCTTCTGCAAATACGATACGCTTAGGATTGTTTTTTGCCCTGTGGTATAAATGGCGTATGATTTTGTTGCTGTTGCCAGAGCGTTCAATCAATTGGTCTTTGTAGGCTTCCCAATCTGTAATAGGTTCCGTAGCTACGCCACTTTCCATAGCGGCTTTGGCTATTGCGGGAGGGATTTCATAAATTAACCGCGGGTCAAAAGGTTTGGGGATAATGTACGTTCTCCCAAAACTGAGATTGACTTCATTGTAAACAATATTTATCTGTTCCGGAACAGGTTGTTTTGCCAAATCTGCCAAGGCATGTACAGCTGCCAGTTTCATCTCCTCGTTTATTTTGGTAGCTCGCACATCTAGAGCTCCTCTAAAAATAAATGGGAACCCCAGTACATTATTCACCTGATTGGGGTGGTCAGACCTGCCGGTGGCCATTATAATATCTTTTCTGGTTTCTATTGCCAGATTGTAATCAATTTCCGGGTTGGGATTGGCCATGGCAAAAACTATGGGGTTTTTTGCCATAGATTTTATCATCTCGGCACTTACAACGTCTCCTTGCGACAGGCCGATAAATACATCTGCATTGTTTATGGCATCCGTAAGGCTGTGTATATCTTTATCTGTGGCAAATGCTGCTTTTTGAGGCGTAAGGTTATCTCTGTCTTGTCTGATAACACCTTTGCTGTCAAGCATTACTATATTTTCCTTTTTAACACCCAGTTCAATATATAATTTGGTACATGAAATGGCGGCTGCTCCGGCACCATTGACTACCACATAGACTTTGTCTAATTCTTTTTTTGCAATTTCACAGGCATTTATTAATGCGGCAGCCGAAATTATGGCGGTACCGTGCTGGTCATCATGCATTACGGGGATGTCCAGTTCGTTTTTTAGGCGTTCTTCTATCTCAAAGGCTTCCGGTGCTTTTATGTCTTCTAAATTAATACCGCCAAAGGTTGGGGCAATGGCTTTTACTGTAGATACAAAAGTGTTTACATCAGTAGCCTCAACTTCTATGTCAAAGACATCTATATCAGCAAAGATTTTAAAGAGCAGGCCTTTGCCCTCCATAACCGGTTTTGAGGCCTCGGGTCCTATGTCTCCCAACCCCAGTACTGCTGTTCCGTTTGAGATTACAGCTACTAAATTGCCTTTTGAGGTATATTTATAAACATTTTTTTTGTCTTTATGAATGGCCAAGCAAGGTTCTGCTACTCCGGGAGAATAAGCTAATGACAAATCGCTTTGGGTGGCATATTTTTTTGTAGGGATTACTTCAATTTTCCCCGGTTTGGGAAGGGCATGATAGTCTAATGCCTTTTTTTTCTTTTTTTTGCTATCCATTAAGTTTTATTAGTTTGAGCTGACAAAGTTACAAGTTTACAAAAAAACGAGTTACTATTCTCCCAAAAACCTTATATTTCTTTTTAAACCTTTAAATTTTGTTCTTTTTACCGCCGATTTTTTAAAAATATCTTTAAAAACTGTCTCGGTGATATCTTCCCAATCTTTATATGTCATTTCCAGTAATTGAGGATGTGGATTAAATAATGGTTCATCATGCGGTTTAGAAAAGCGGTTCCAAGGGCAGACATCCTGACAAATATCACAACCAAACATCCAATCTTTAAATTGATCTTTAAAACCTGATGGAATTTTGTCTTTGAGTTCAATGGTGAAATAGGAAATACAATTACTGCCGTCCACTACATAGGGAGCTATGATAGCTTTAGTAGGGCAGGCATCTATACAAGCAGTACAGGTGCCACAATGGTCCGTGGTTGGCGAGTCATATTCCAAATCTAAATCTATAATCAATTCGGCAATAAAATAGAATGAACCTACCTTTTGTGTTATTAAATTACTGTTTTTGCCTATCCAACCCAAGCCACTTTTAGCTGCCCAAGCTTTATCCAAAACAGGTGCAGAATCTACAAAAACTCTGCCATTTACCTCCCCAATTTCCTCTTGGATATAATGCAGCAGGCTCTTTAATTTGTCTTTTATTACAAAATGGTAGTCCGTGCCATAGGCATATTTAGAAATTTTATATCCGTCTTCTCGTTGTTTTTTTTCAGGGTAATAGTTTAGCAAAAGAGATACTACACTTTTAGCTCCTTCTACCAATTTTGTAGGATCTAACCGTTTGTCAAAATGGTTTTCCAGATAACTCATTTCGCCGTGCATTCCTGCCTTGAGCCATTTTTCTAATCGAGGAGCTTCTGCTTCTAAAAATTCTGCTTTGCTGATGCCACAAGAGAGAAAACCAAGGCGTTTGGCTTCGGTTTTAATTAATGCGGTATATTTTTCTGCACTCAATTTCCTCTTTCTTAACTATTCTAATGAAGCATGTTACCTTGGAGTAAAAATTTTAAAATGGTAAATTTTTTAAATCTACATTGCCGCCTGATAGTATAATTCCTACGTTTTTGTTTTTGAACTTTTGCTTGCTATTTAATAATGCGGCCAGAGCTACGGCACCGGAGGGTTCTACAATTATTTTCATTCGCTGCCAGATGAGTGCCATCGCATCTGCAATCTCTTGTTCGCTTACTGTTATAATTTCTGAGACATAGTGTTTAATAATATTAAAAGTAATATCGCCGAGTGATGTTTTTAGCCCGTCTGCAATGGTGTTTGTGGTGGTGTTGTGTTCAATTTTCCCGCTTTGTATGGAGCGGAAAGCATCATCTGCAGCAGCCGGTTCAGCTCCTATTACTTTACATGTGTTGCCAAATGATAGTGCACTTAATGCTGAGCCGGCAATCAACCCGCCGCCACCTACAGGAACGATGATAATGTCCAGTTCAGGTTTGTATTCTAATAATTCTTTAGTGCAGGTGGCATTGCCCAGAACTACATTAAAATCATTAAACGGATGTACAAAAGTGGCTCCTGTTTCAACTTGTATTTTTTTTGCTGTGGTTTCCCGGGCTTGTAAGGTGGGTTCGTATTCGGTAATGATACCGCCGTAACTTTTTACGGCATCTTTTTTTACTTGTGGCGAATTGCTTGGCATTACAATATGAGCTTTTATTCCTATATTCTTTGCTGATAAAGCCAAAGCCTGAGCAAAATTTCCCGAGGAATGCGTTACTACTCCTTTACGTTGCTCTTCCTCAGATAAATTCTGAATGGCATTAATTGCTCCCCGCATCTTAAAAGCTCCCGCTTTTTGAAAATTCTCACATTTAAAAAAGATTTTGGCCAACGCCATTTTGTCTAAGGTAGCAGAGGTAATTATCGGCGTATTTTGAATATACGGGCTAATGTTTTCATGAACACTAATAATATCTTCTTTAACTTGCATAGGCTTTATTTTTTTGGGGCTTTTACGCCGGCTTTAACAGCAATTCTCAATTTGTTTTCCGCAGGAGGTATAGGACAGGAATAATCTGTGTTGTAGGCACAATAGGGATTGTATGCCTTGTTAAAATCTATAATTAAAGTATCGCCACGGGGAATTTCTACATCTATATACCTACCGCCACCATAGGTTTCATTGCCGTTTGTACTATCCGTAAACGGAATAAATAAATGATTTTTATATTTTGGCTGTTGGATGAGTTCCTGATTTTGATATACGCTAAGGCTATGCCGTTTGCCATTGAGTTCAAAAGTGGCGGTTCCGTATTTTTTATACAATGGCAATCTGTCTGTAGTTGTAGGCATAGCAAAAATCTTTGGATTTTCTTCTAAGGTAAATTCAGCCGAAATACGGTACGTGGAATCAATCTTAAAAAATGGGAGAGTCGTAAAATTTTTTAAATCTATTGCCGTTAGTGGCGATTCTTTCTTGTCAGCAAATTCTCTGTTGAGTTGGTATTGAAAATTCTTAATCTCTGCAGTGTAGTCATCAAACGTTTCTTTTTGTTGTGAACATGCTCCAAAGGAGAGCAACATTAATAATACAATAATTAATCCACTAATTTTTGACATAATTTTTTGAGCAAAGATAGCAAATTACTCGCCAATGGTACCAAATTCAATACCTTTGGAATAAGACACTTTTACTTTATGGCTGTAAAGAGCTTCGTATAAAGGGTATTCTGCTTACATATTTCGCCTGTATTCACCGCCAACTTTAAAAAGAGTTTCGGTAATCTGTCCTAGTGAGCATACTTTAGTGGCTTCCATCAGTTGTTCAAAAATATTTTTATTTTCTAAAGCTTTTTGTTGGAGCAGGCCTAAGGCTTCTTTGGCCTCTCTTTTATAGGTTTTATGCAAATTCTGTACAGTGGTTATCTGTTGCTTTTTTTCCGCTTCTGTAGCTCGTATTATTTCTCCCGGTAAAATGGTTGGTGAACCTTTGCTGCTTAAAAAAGTGTTTACGCCAATTATCGGATAGCCACCACTGTGTTTTAAGGACTCATAGTATAGGCTTTCTTCCTGAATTTTAGAACGTTGATACATAGTTTCCATAGCTCCCAGCACACCACCTCGTTCGGTAATACGGTCAAATTCCGCATAAACGGCCTCTTCTACCAGATCCGTGAGTTCTTCAATAATAAAAGCCCCTTGTATTGGATTTTCGTTTTTGGCTAAGCCCAGTTCTCTATTTATAATTAATTGTATGGCCATAGCCCGCCTGACAGATTCTTCGGTGGGTGTAGTGATGGCTTCGTCATAAGCATTGGTATGTAGGCTGTTGCAATTATCATAAATCGCATAAAGAGCTTGTAGTGTGGTCCTTATGTCATTAAAGTCAATTTCTTGTGCATGCAGCGATCGTCCGGAAGTCTGAATGTGATATTTTAACATCTGGGCTCTTTTGTTAGCTCCGTATTTTTCTTTCATGGCTTTTGCCCAAATTTTCCTCGCTACCCGGCCAATAACAGCATATTCCGGGTCAATGCCGTTAGAGAAAAAGAAAGATAAGTTGGGCCCAAATTCATTAATGTCCATACCGCGTGATAAATAATATTCTACGTAGGTAAAGCCGTTGGACAAAGTAAATGCGAGTTGGGAAATGGGGTTGGCTCCCGCTTCTGCAATGTGATATCCGGAAATAGAAACGGAATAAAAATTCCGCACCTTGTTTTTAATAAAATAGTCTTGTACATCTCCCATCATTCGCAAGGCAAATTCGGTTGAGAAAATACAGGTATTTTGAGCCTGGTCTTCCTTAAGGATGTCTGCTTGTACCGTTCCCCTGACTTTTCTAATGGTTTCGGCTTTAATTTTTTTATAAATCGCATTTGGTAATACTTGATCTCCGGTAACGCCCAGTAACATTAGTCCAAGCCCGTTATTCCCTTTTGGGAGTTCGCCTTGGTAAATCGGCTTGTTGGTGCCTTTTTTCTTGTAGAGTTCATTTATTTTTTTTTCAACTTCATCTTCCAGTCCTTTTTCTTTTATGTATTTTTCACATTCCTGATCTATGGCGGCATTCATAAAAAAGCCCAAAAGCATGGGAGCGGGGCCGTTTATTGTCATGGAAACAGAAGTAAGCGGATTGGTAAGTTCAAAACCTGAATAGAGTTTTTTGGCATCGTCTAAGCAACAAATAGAAACGCCTGCATTGCCTATTTTTCCGTAAATATCCGGCCGTAAATCCGGGTCGTTCCCGTAGAGGGTAACAGAGTCAAATGCTGTGGATAAACGCTTGGCATCCATGTTTAAACTTACATAGTGAAACCTTCGGTTGGTACGTTCCGGGCTGCCTTCTCCTGCAAACATGCGGGTAGGGTCTTCTCCGGTACGCTTAAAAGGATAAATTCCGGCAGCAAAAGGAAAAACACCGGGAACATTTTCTTGTAATTGCCATTTGAGTACATCGCCCCAGGCTTCGTATTTTGGCAAGGCTATTTTTGGAATTTGCAAATGAGACAGAGATTCTACATGTGTCTTTATATCTATTTGTCTATCACGTACTTTAAAGCTAAAAATAGGTTTTTGGTATTGGCTTTTTAATTGCTTCCAACCTGTTATTGCTTTCCAGTTTTGAGGATGTAAATCTTTTTTTATTTTCACAAAAGCATCATAGATTGCTGATAATACCGGTTTATTTTTTTCTTGTTTGCCATCCGATAAGATTCTTTTAAACTGATTTTCTACATCATCTAATGAACTAATTTTTTGTCCGGAAATACTTATAAATGCTTTGAATAAACCAAAGAGTTTTTGAGCAATATCGGATTGTTTTTTAGACCATTTGTCATAATTCCGGTTAGTTTCCGTTATTTCGGATAAGTAGCGGACTCTTTTTGGCGGAATGATAAATTGTTTTTCAGTTTCTCTTGTTTCCAAATTTGTTTTTGATTTGAATTGGGTGTTTGTTCTTTCGTTTAGTACGGATAGTATTGCACAATACAAATTATTTACTCCGGGGTCGTTAAATTGCGAAGCCATGGTGCCGTAAACCGGCATGGTGTCCACATTTTCTTCAAACAGCAGATGTGTGCGTTGGTATTGTTTTTTTACGTCTCTCAAGGCATCCAAAGCACCGCGTTTGTCAAATTTATTCAGGGCAATTACATCCGCATAGTCAATCATGTCTATTTTTTCCAACTGTGTTGCAGCACCGTATTCCGGAGTCATTACATAAAGTGAAACCATGGCGTGTTCCAAAATCTCAGTTCCAGACTGTCCAATACCGGAAGTTTCCAAAATAATAAGGTCAAAAGCTGCCGCTTTTAGTATGTCAAGGGCATCTTTAACATTTTTTGATAAGGCTGTATTTGCAGATCGCGTAGCCAGTGAACGCATGTAAACCCGGCTGTTTTTTATGGAATTCATTCTGATTCTGTCTCCTAAAAGTGCACCGCCGGTTTTTCTTTTTGAAGGGTCAACCGAGATAATGCCTATGGTTTTGTCAGGAAAGTCATTTAAAAACCGTCGCACCAATTCATCTACCAAAGACGATTTTCCTGCACCACCAGCGCCGGTAATTCCCAAAACAGGAACTTTATCGCCGGTTGGAGTAAATATTTTTTTGTATTGCTTAAGGTCATTTTCAGCCATTGAAATTAACCGTGCTATTGTATTAACATCCTTCTTTTTAAGGCGTTTTAATGTTTCTGCTTCCTTGAAGTGGTTCAGGTTGGAGTTCTCTTTATTCTCATAAGAGAGGTTTGGGTAGGGGTTATCACATTTTCTCACCATATCATTAATCATGCCCTGTAACCCCATTTTTCTACCGTCATCGGGTGAGTAGATTCGGGTAATGCCATAGTTCATAAGTTCTTTTATCTCTTCCGGCAAAATTACTCCGCCACCGCCGCCAAAAATTTTTATGTGCGGAGCTCCTTTTTCCTGAAGTAAGTCATACATATACTTAAAATATTCATTGTGTCCGCCTTGGTAAGAGGTCATTGCAATGGCTAAGGCATCTTCTTGGATAGCTGTATTTACCACTTCTTCTACACTGCGGTCGTGTCCCAGATGAATAACTTCTACACCTGTAGCCTGAATAATTCTACGCATAATGTTAATGGCTGCATCGTGGCCGTCAAACAGTGAGGCAGCAGTTACTATTCTGACGTGATTTTTGGGTTTGTAAGGCTTAATTTGCTCCATACAATGGTTTTTATGGCAATTTACAATTTATTAGAGAATGATAAAAATCCGGAAAAATTATAGGATTTTAGATACGCTATCAGAAATAAATTCCAACAATGTCTCGTCTTTTTGGGTAAATGGATTTTTAACATGCGAATCGATGTCTATCTGCCCTACATTTTCATCATTTACAAAAATAGGCACTACTATTTCCGATTTTACTTCTATGCCGCAAGATATATAGTTGTTTTGCTCTGTTACATCCTGTACCACAAAATTTTGATTGCTTACGGCTACCTGCCCGCAAATACCTTTGCCAAATGGAATAATGGTATGCTCAGTAGGCTTTCCGGCAAATTGGGCTAATTTTAACTCATTTTTATCTTCATTTTTAAAATAAAAACCCACCCAATTGTAATGCGAAACGGTAGCTTTTAAGTAATCACAAATCTCTTGTAGGCAAAGGTCAACGGATGTATTTTTATCAATAATAATGGCAATTTCTTTCTTAATAACAGCTAAATCCATAATTTTATTTTACATTTGAACACAATCCCAAAAATACAGTTAAAAGCTTTGAAGGATAGAAGGATAGTCATAAATTTTTTATTGCGGTTTTTTATAACCTATTTCTTGTTAGTAGGTATTTATTCACTGTATTTGCATGCCACACAACAACGAGGTGCTGTTCTTTCTTGTGACCCCATGACCGA
>PDWI01001171.1_pt1 | contig 42322 bp, 41 predicted proteins | sample 1430891 | NCBI WGS metagenome assembly PDWI01 (sample SAMN01162508, study PRJNA174530) | Oral metagenome, whole genome shotgun sequencing project. | biome: Marine environment; feature: Marine mammal; material: Swab sample of the gingival sulcus; isolation source: swab sample of gingival sulcus... | reverse complement strand
CTCTCCCAGCTGAGCTATGCGCCCAACAGGGGCAGTAGGACTTGAACCCACGACATCCGGTTTTGGAGACCGACGTTCTACCAACTGAACTATACCCCTATATCATTTTAGCGACAAAAAAGAGTATATCATCAAAAATCCGTTCAGTCAAGCCCAAACGGACGGTAAATTGTAAAATAAATACCGTATTATTTATATAGCAATTATAAACTTTTTTTATTATCTATTTCAATATATCTTTGGACATATTTGCCTTTCCTATTAATCCATTAATTACTAAACTTATCATAACGAAGTTACGGTATCTAAGCATTATGTGATATAGTAAGTTATATAAAAGAATTGTCCTTAATATAGATTTACTACATACATGTAAAAGGAATTATTATGAAAATAATCTTAGAAACCCCAAGACTCCTAATTAAAACTCTTGATAAAAATTATGCAAAAAAAGTCCTGGCATATAATACCGAAAACAAGGATTTTTTTAAAAGTACTGAACCCCTTAAAAGTGAAGACTTCTACACAGTAAAAGCTCAGAAAAAAATTCTAAATTTTGAACAAAAAGAGCTACGGAATGGAACAAAAATTCATTTTTATATTTTTTTAAAAACGCCTAAAAAGGTGAGCAGTATATCTAGAATACTAACGTCAAATACTTCCAATAAAATTATAGGAAGTATAACATTTTCAAATATTATTCGAGGTGTTTTTCAGTCCTGTTTTTTAGGATACAAGTTGCATAAAGACTATATTAGAAACGGATTTATGGAAGAAGCATTAAAAGAAAGTATTGGCTATATGTTTAAATATGTGGGTCTTCATCGAATAGAAGCAAATATTATGCCGGATAACTACCCTTCTTTGGAACTCGCAAAAAAACTTGGCTTTGTAAGCGAAGGATACGCACCTAAGTACCTAAAAATAAACGGAAAATGGGAAGATCATATCCACTTTTCTATGATTAATGAAAATGTTTAACAACCAGTATTAACTCCCTTTATCCAAAAAGCATTCACTTATTATATTTTTGTTAATTAGTTCAACATATTCTCTTTTTATATTGCACTTTATAATATTCACATAGTATAATCATCTTGATACTATTAACCCACAAAGAGGTACGTCATGAAAAAAGTAATTGTATTTATTATTGTGTCCAGCTTGTTACTATCAAGCTGTAAAGCGGTAGATTTAGTTTCTAATAAAATAGACGAGAAAAAATCGGAGAGTTTACAAAAAGATAGTGACTTAGAAAAATTTAAGAGTGATAACGATGAGCTATCAGAAAAAAATGAAGAGTTACAAAAAGAAGTTGATGTTTTGAAGGAAGATCTAGAAAAAGCTGATAAATCAGCAAAAGAAAAAGAGACTGAGCTTGAATCCCTTAAAAAAAGTAATGAAGAGATTCAAAAGGAACTCGATAAATTGAAAGAAAACGAAGAAAATAAAGTAATAGTCGAGGAAGCACTTGCGGTATTAAAAACACTTAAATCTGAAGATTATGAAGCATTATCTAAGCATGTAGGCGGAAGTGGTCTAAACTGTATTCCTTATTATTTTTCACCGGCACCATCTGTCTCATTAACGCAAGAGCAAATAGCTGATATTGGTAACTCTGAGGATGTTTTAGAATGGGGTGTATCAGATGGCATAGGAGACCCTATCGAACTTATTCCAAGTGATTATTTTGAGGAATATGTTTACAATCAAGACTTTATTAATGCTCCTATTATATCGGTAAATCAATCTCTTTCAGGTTTTGATACGGCTAATACCAATATGAACATGTATAACGACCCTGAATATGTCGAATTTTATTTTGATAGTTTTGAAAAACAGTATGAAGGTATGGACTGGGAAAGTTTAGTACTTATTTTTGAAAAAGAAGATGGTCAGTACAAACTCGTAGGAGTGGTTCATGGTTGTTGGCAAATATAATATATAATTATACTACTAAAAATGGTCAGTTAAGTCTGACCATTTTTTATTATTATAATTACTTCTCTTCCATATGCTGATGATAAATATATTTTGTTTCTATCTCATGTGCAAGTCTATCGACAAACTCATCAACACTCACCATGTCTTCATTGCCCTTTTCTCTACTTCTAACGGAAATTTTATGTTCTTCTTCTTCTTTGGCACCAATAATCGCCATATATGGAACTCTCTCCATCGTCGCTTCTCTAATCTTGTAGCCAATTTTTTCTGTTCTACTGTCTATTTCAACAAGTATTTTCTTTGCTCTTAGTTTTTTAGCAATTTGTTTTGAATAGTCTAAATATTTATCACTAATTGGAAGTAGTTTGACTTGTACAGGTGCTAACCAAAGTGGAAATGCTCCCATATACTTCTCTATTAGCATTGCAATTGTTCTTTCAAAACAACCTATTGAACTTCTATGAATGATGTATGGCCTTTTCTTCGTATCATCTTTATCGATGTAGTACATGTCAAATCGTTCCGCTAAAGCGAAATCAAGTTGGACGGTAAATAATGTGTCTTCTTTCCCATGAACATTTTTAAATTGTACATCCAGTTTTGGGCCGTAGAATGCCGCTTCCCCATCTGCTTCTGTAAAGTCTACTTCTGAGTTAACAAGTATTTCTCTCATCAGTTCCTGTGAACTCTCCCAAGCCTGCGGATTGTCAATATACTTTTCCGTGTTATTCTTATCCCACTTTGAGAACCTATACGTAACATCATTTTCGATTCCAAGAGCTTTCATCATATCCTGTATCAGCACTATGACTTCGCCAAACTCTTCGTGTACTTGTTCAGGCGTACAGATAATATGCGCATCTGCAAGGTGGAACTGTCTTATCCGAATAAGCCCATGCATCTCACCGCTTGATTCATTTCGAAATAATGGTGAAATCTCTGAATATTTAACCGGTAAATCTCTATACGAATGCTGCTCTGACTTATATATGAGATACTGGAATGGGCAAGTCATCGGTCTTAAACAGTACACCTCATCACCTGCTTCTTCATCCCCCATAACAAACATCCCATCTTTATAATGATCCCAGTGACCAGACATTTTAAATAAATCATTTTTCGCCATCACCGGTGTTCTGGTAAACTGATATCCTCTTGATTCTTCTAAATCTTCGACGTATCTTATTAGCGTCTGGAATATCTTAGCTCCCTTAGGCATAATCAAAGGCAATCCTTGTCCAACTACGTCGGAAGTAGTAAAAATCTTCAGTTCCCTACCTATCTTATTATGATCCCTTTTCTTTATATCTTCTAAGTGTTCTAAGTAAGCCCTAAGTTCATCTTTTTTTGTGAAACTAACCGCGTATATCCTCGAAAGCATTTTGTTCTTTTCGCTTCCACGCCAATATGCTCCTGCCGTTTTAATAAGCTTTAAAGCCTTTACCTGCTTCGTGTTCATAAGGTGAGGTCCTGCGCATAGGTCAACAAACTCACCTTGTCTATAAAATGACAGCGTTTCTTCATCTGGTAAGTCGTTTATTAACTCTACCTTGTAAGACTCACCCTTTTCTTCCATTAGCTTAATGGCTTCATCTCTAGGAAGAATAAAGTACTCTATCTCCTGAGCCTCTTTAATAATCTTTTTCATCTCTTTTTCTATTGCTTTTAAATCATCATTCGTAAATGGCTCTTTTGTATCAAAGTCATAATAGAATCCCTCTGCAGTGGCCGGCCCAATAGCCAGTTTAACGTCTTTATATAGCCTTTTAACGGCTTGCGCCATAATATGAGACGAAGTATGCCAATAAGCATGTTTTCCCTCTTCTGAGTCAAATGTAGCAATTATAAGTTCACAATCTTTATCAAGGACTGTCCTTAGGTCTACCCTTTCACCATCAACAATACCAGCGCAGGCTACTCTAGCAAGTCCATCACTTAAATCCTTAGCAATGTCGATTATTCTTTTTGGTTCTTCATATTTTAAAACCGACCCGTCTTTCAACGTAATATTCATCGTTTCCTCCTAAATAAAAAAAGTCCCTAAACAAGGATTCTATCATCAAATTTTAGCTGAACAGATTATACCATATAGCAAAATTCAAGTCAAAAATTGCTACTAACAGCTCCATAAATCATCCGTATAGCTTTATTATGAGCTCTACCTCACCTTTTCCTTTTCCCATTTTCTTAGCAATTTCTGAAGCCGATAATCCCTCTTTGCTGTACTTAAGAACTTTTTGATTTATGTTTTCTATTTCCTTTACACTACTCTCTTCTTCAGCGTATTCATTAATAACAATTTTTTTTGTCGTGTTCTCATCCGATTGAAGCTTTTTAATTTCGGCTTCTTTTAAATTCATCATTTTATATAGAAATAATAATTCTTTATGCTTTTTTTCCATTTCCTCCTTGATGAAGTTATAATAATCATTCATTTCGATTATCTTCTCATTAATGAGATTGACTTCTTTGCGAAATTCAAGTTCATCAATTGCCCTATCACTACTCTCTATATTTTTCTTTGTGAGTAGAATAGTCACCAGGACTGTTAATGCTATTATAAGTATTATTATTACTACTACAAATGGTAAAACTTGATTCATTCTAAATCCTTATGTCTATAATATGCTCTTTATTATCCGTGTCTTTCGGTTTCTTATCCTTTTTAGACTTTTTATTTTCTCGCCTGGAACTATTCCCACCAGGGCGTCTCTCATTATCTGCACTTTTATCCTTTTTCGTGCTAACAACGGTTTCCTTATTTTTCTCAGATTCCTTCTGAGTAGCAGACATACCATGTTGCGTACTTAAATAAGACCTCTCATTTTGAGTACGATTTACTTTGGAAATCTCCGGTAGTTTATTCACACTGATATTTATATCTAATGGCGTGATAGGCATCTTCTTCTCCTATAACCTGGATATTAACACTTCATCCCTTGCCTTGTAGAATCTTGCCGCTGTTATCGTCTCATCAACATGATATACCGCTTCATTTAGCTTTATAGAAACCCCGTGAAAGACTTCGCCCGCTACTTCTACAAAAGCATTTTTAGAGTCTTTAACCCTTTGTTCAATTTTTTCTATTTTTTGCTCTAAAGCATCTAATTCCATTTGGTATGAATTCTTAGATATCTTCGCCTCTTTAAGCAACTGTTTCTTATCCAAATTCAGTTTATCTTTTTTTAATAGCAAGAGTTCCATTAAATTTGTGTATTTTGATATTTGTTTCTTTGTCTCGGCAATGTTCTCCTTTGTTGCCTCATAAGCATCTTCTAGTTCATCGGACAAACCAACTTCTAATATCGTTCTGGTAGACATATTAGAACCAATCTGTTTTGCCTTAATCATCGTTGAAGCTTTATATGTTCCGCCATTTATAACACCGTGCTTGCCTACTGCTATTATGGCTTTCTTAGAGCTGATATCCGAATAAAGAATTGATTCGGTTATGACATCTTCACACGATATGACATTTGCATTCTGAATATACTTTGTCTTTAGACCGCCCTCGGTAGTTACTTTGGTCTCGCGTCTTCCACTGATTCCTTTATGGATAAAAATATCGCCTTTTGAGCTCAGTACTCCGGACTCAACAAATCCAAAAACTTCTATGTTCCCCGTTGCATTAATTTGATAACCAGGAAGGACATTCCCTTTGACAATAACAGTACCGTGATAGTCAATATTGCCCGAATCCGGTCCTACATCAGATTCTAATGTAAAAATATCTTCTATTGCTATTTTATTTTCTTTGACTCTCACAGACCCATCAATTTGGGCTATAAGTTTATTGTTTTCATCTTTTATTATATGCTTAGGATTGAAATTTACTAAGACTTCCTTACCCCTCTTAGCTTTTAACTTTTTCCCGAATACATCATAACCATCTACTCCCTCCGTAGGTTTATTTATTATAGCTATTATGTCTCCTTCTTTTACATAGTGAAATACATAAAGATGTTTAAAGTCAATATTACCTTCTTCATCAACATGAGGTTTTGACCTATATTCTGTATCAAAAGTATACTTAATACTACCATTCGTTCCATTTTGTGGATGTTTGCCTTCAGCAACAATATACTCTTTTTTAAGGTTCTTGGTACTCTCTAAATCCGCTATAGCACCGTAAACTATTCCGTGAGTAATTCCTTTTGACGATAGCTCTTTAAGAATAGTGTTTCTATCAGGCAACCTATATTTATCAAATTGTATTGTAGCCTGCATATTATTTTTTTTAGCGGTTATTATACAGCCCGAATCCGTATAATATACTTTAGTTTTAGACATAACTCTTCCTAGACTATTATATTGAAGCTAGTAACGTAACATCATTACCTAAAAGTTTCTTCATTTTCTTTAAAGCTTTTGTGTGAAGTTGACTGATTCTAGACTCTGATACCTCCAGAATTTCACTTATTTCTCTAAGAGTAAGTTCTTCATAGTAATATAAAGTTATGACCATTTTTTCTTTTTCAGAAAGTTCACCTATCGCTTTTATAAGTGTCTCTTTTAACTCCCTCTTTTCGACCTCAGCCTCTGGAGAAGCAAAACGATTCTTCCCAATCAACTCCATTTTTACTTCTCCACCTTTTTCAACATGGTCTTCTAAAGAAGTAAGAACTAGAGACTTCGTTTGATCTTCCCACTTATAATACTCTTCCAATGAAATATCAAGCTCTTCAGCAATGCGAATAGGCTGTACATCATTCCCATAAACTACTTCTAGTTTTGTCATCGCAGCATCAATTTGCTTTTGCTTTTTCCTAATTGACCTTGGTATCCAGTCCATTTTTCTTATCTGGTCAAATATAGCACCACGAATCCTAAGTGAAGCATATGTTTCGAACTTTATTCCTTTGCTGACATCAAACTTATCGATGGCATCTATTAGCCCAAAAATACCATAACCTACTAAATCATCGAACTCTACATTGTTACCTAAATAGATACTTAAGCGCCCTGCTACAAATTTTACAACAGGAGCGTACTCAATTATTAATGTTTCTTTGATTTTGGGATCATGGTTTTTATCATAAGATACCCATAGTTTATTCAAAGCTTTTTCGTCCACTGTGAACCTCTTCTATCTATAAATATTATTCTTCTTTAGAAGCAACTTCTTCGGTTTCAGGAAGAGTAGCAACCATTGTCTCACTCACAACTTTAGATTCTTTACGCGATACAATTTTATGAAATTGCACACCCAAAAAACTACCTAAAATGTAAAATAAGACCATAACTACCAACAATGTATAAGCTAACTGTTCTAAAGAATATTTTGATAATATGCTTATTATAACAACTATTATAGCAGATATTAACATCAAAATTAAATTAATATTATTATTTTTCATAAAAGAACCCACTATCTTAATTCTATGAAATAGTTATCAACATACAAGTTTATTTGCTTTTGCCACTTCTTCGTCTACGTTCTTCGTCAAAAATATATTTGATAATGATGTCCCTTTCATTTTCCGTAATTTCAGAGAATTTTTCCCTAATTTCATACGTATTTGGGTCACTATCACTCAAATTGCACTGGACTATTTCTCCATTTAAAAATACCTCATCGCAACTACCATTAATTTCTAGGCGTAAATGATTAACAAGGCTTTTGCTCTCACTTATTCTTTCATTTGTGGAAAATCTCAGTCCTCCACCGCTTATATCAAGAATAGTCCCTTCGTACCAGTTGTTTTCGATATCATCTTTGTAGTGAAAACTCATCACACAGTCCATTCTGTAAAACTGCCTTCTTTGATACTTTTCTACTCTACTTTCTACTTGTAGTTTTATTAAAAAAAGTTTATTCTTTTTCTCACGACTCGTAACAACTACTTCACATCTATATAAGCCTCTATCTCCATATATGCACATCCCATAGACTCTATCTATTTCCAAAGGTTCAATACGGCCCTTGATAATTGGTGCGAGAATTGTTATCTCATTTCCGTCTATATCCTGAATATTGGTATAATAATGTTTTTGTTCTCCTTTTTCATCTAAGTCAGTGAGAATCTCAACCTTATTCCCAATCCGTATACAGTTATTCATTCATCCTCCTAATTGTTTCTTTTTAGTCCTAAAAGTCCAGAAAACATATCCATTATTCCCCTTTTTTGAACTTTTTCATTTAGTAAAGTGTTCGCCAAATCTCTGTACGCTCTACTTATTGCACAGTTTGGATATAAGAGTGTCACAGGTTTTTGCTCTACAACAGATTTTACTAGGTGTTTGTCATTTGGCAAAGACCCAATATGAACGATATCTATATCCAAATACTTTTGGGCAACACTATTAAGTTTTTCGTAAATATCTACACCTTCATTTTTGTACTCTACTTGATTAACCAGTAAATTAATCTTAGCCATTCCAAGATTTTTCTTCTTTATTGCCTTTAGGACTGCGTAAGCATCTGTAAGAGCAGTAGGCTCAGGAGTTGTCACTAAAAGAAGTTCATTGGAAGATAATACGAATTCAAGCACTTGATCCGAAATACCAGCACCCGTGTCTATAATAATTATATCGGCTAATCGATCCAAATCATATAATTTCTCGAGCATATAATTAATCTGATATTTATCCAGTTTTAGGAGCTCTGCAACACCTGTACCGCCGGAAACAAACTCTATTCCCAAAGGTCCTTTGGTAATTATATCGTCAATTTGTTTATTGTTATATATCATGTCAAATAAGTTATACTTTGGTATTATACCAAAAATAACTTCTATATTTGCTAATCCAAAATCAGCATCAAAAATAATAACTCTTTTACCGAGCTTTTTAAACTCAATTGCAAGATTAACACATGCATTTGATTTACCAACACCACCTTTACCACTTGTAACGGTAATTACCCTAGAGGTGTACTTTTGTTGGTTTTTTTTAATAATACTTCTTAGGTGTGCTGCTTGGTCTTTCACCTTACACCTCCCAGTATATTCTTCGCTATATCATGTGGTCTTACTTCACTAATATCTTCAGGTACATTCTGACCAAAAGTAACATATGATAACTTAGCCTGGGTTAAAAGTTTAATATTTAGTATATTTCCATAGGACATTGTCTCATCTAATTTTGTAAAAATTATCTTGTAATCACATATGTCATCATAACTTCCGGTAATGCTCTTTAAATCCTTATATTTAGTGGCTGCGCTAAGAACTAAGTACACATCTTTATTATCGACAGCATTTAACAAATTATTCAATTCGTCTTTCCTGTCCTCGTTCCTATGCGATCTACCTGCGGTATCAACAAATACTAAGTCGAAGTCTTCAAAGGAATCTATAGCACTTACCAGCTCATCTTCTTTGTATATAACTCTTAAAGGTATCCCTAGTATATTTGCATATGTTCTAAGTTGCTCAACAGCGGCAATCCGGTAAGTATCCGATGTTATTAAAGCGACTTTCAAGCCTTTGTTCACAGAAAAATAGGAAGCAATTTTAGCTATAGTTGTTGTTTTTCCTACGCCAGTCGGCCCTATGAAAAATATAACCTTATTATCGGAATTAATTGTTTCGTAGTCGGATAAAATGCTTACTATTCTCTTATAAATGACAGCTACAATATCCTTGTTGTCCTCTTCTTCAAAAAGATTGTAAGCACCTTCTGTAAGCTGATTTACATGTTTTTCAAGAACCTCATTTTCTATTAGATGCTCATAGATAGCTTTTACAAATTCTTTATTCTTCTCAATTTTTTCCGTTAACTGTTCATCAACGATTTGTTCTTCTTCTAGTATGGCCAGGCTTTCTACCTCATCACCTATTTCCTCTGTTTTTACAGGCAATTCTTCATCTAATTTTGTATCAAATAAGCTAGGGTCTGTCTTTACGTCTGGATTCTCATCCACTGTTTGTTCTTCTGAAAACATCGGTCTGTCATCAAGGGCAGCGGTTACTTCAATATATGCTTTCCTAAACAACCTAAATATACCTCTTGGCTTTACCGTTTTTATACTTACTATTAGCGCTTCCCCACCGAGTTCTTCTTTTACTTTTAGTATCGCTTCTTTTTCTGTTTTTCCTGTGTATTTTCTAATCTTCATGAAACACTTACCATACCAACTGATTGCAGCTCAACTTCAGCGTCAATTTCACTGTAAGATATAACAACAATATTAGGGTATCTCTCTTCAATTATTCTCTTATAATATATTCTAACTATCGGCGATGTCAATATTATCGGCACCCTACCAGAATCGATAAGCTTTGAAACCACATCACCTGTCGCAAGGTTTATATTCGATATGTATTCCGGATTAAGATTTAGATAAGCTCCCTGCTCCGAGTGTTTGATATTATCCATAATATCCTGTTCAATTTTAGGATCAAGCGTGGCAACTTGATTATTATCATCCTCAAAGAATTTCGCACTAATAGATCTCTTAAGACTCTGTCTTACATACTCCGTTAGAAGGTCCGTATCTCTTGACATGGCTGCGTTATCTGCGAGAGATTCAAATATTGTCACCAAATCCCTTATGCTAATGCCTTCCGTTAATAGATTAGAAAGTACTTTTTGTATCTCGCCTATCGTAAGAAGTTTCGGCGTAAGCTCCTCAATTAGCGCACCATTGGTCTCATTAATATTATTAATGAGGTTCTTAACATCTTGTCTTGTTAGAAGTTCATGTAGATTCTTCTTAACTACTTCCGTCAAATGGGTTGCTATTATTGAAGGCGGATCTGCTACAATATAGCCAAGACTCTCCGCTCTTTCTCGTTGATTTTCGTTGATCCATATAGCGGGAAGTTTAAATGCGGGCTCAATCGTTTCTATCCCGTCTATCTCTTCTTCTACATGCCCGGGATTCATCGCCATGTAATGGTCAAAGTATATCTCCCCATTAGCAACTGCAATACCCTTTATCTTTATGATATATTCGTTTGGATTAAGCTGTATATTATCTCTAAGCCTTATAATTGGCACTATAGTACCTAGCTCAAGGGCAACTTGTCTTCTTATCATTACTACTCTATCGAGAAGATCTCCGCCTTGATTAACATCAGCAAGCGGAATAATCCCGTATCCAAACTCGAGCTCTATAGGATCTACCTGAAGAAGATTCATAACATTTTCAGGCTTTCTGATCTCTTCCGCTTCTTCATCAACCGTAGATATCTCTTCTTCAATTTTTGATTCTTTAATAGACTTTTGAATTAGATAGGCCAAAAATAGAATACCTGCTCCCATAGAAAAATATATAATTTTACTTAAAGGAGTAAATAACCCAAGGACCAGAATGGTTCCTCCTGCAAAATATAGCACTCTTGGTTGACTTCCAAGTTCTTTTAATAACGTGTCACTAACATCTGAGTCTTTAGACACTTTTGTAACAAGTATACCTGTAGCAAGAGATATCAAAAGTGCCGGAATCTGACTTACAAGTCCATCACCAATCGTAAGTATGGTGTATACATTAACTGCTTCAAGCGCTGTCATTCCTTTACTGAGTATACCGATAAGTATACCACCTACTATATTTATTCCTGTAATAATAAGGCCCGCTATAGCATCTCCTCTTACGAATCTACTTGCACCGTCCATTGCCCCGAAAAAGCTCGATTCATTCTGTATCTTTTCTCTTCTAGCTCTAGCAGTCGCTTCGTCTATAAGACCTGAGTTAAGGTCTGCATCAATAGCCATTTGCTTACCGGGCATAGCATCAAGTGTAAATCTAGCACTAACTTCTGATACCCTCTCAGCTCCCTTAGTGATTACCATGAAGTTTACAATTATCAAAATTACGAATATCACGATACCTACAACTAGCTCATTTCCACCGACAAAACGTCCAAATGTGTTGATGACATTTCCAGCCTCACCTTTGGTTAAAATTGATCTCGTTGATGATACGTTTAAAGCAAGTCTATATATCGTTACAAAGAGTAGCAAGGAAGGATATGATGACATATCAAGTGGCTCTTTTGCAAAAAGAGCGTTAAAAAGAATAATAAGCGCTACAGTAATATTAATAGTAATGAGCACATCAAGCGTGAATGTACCAATATCTATTATCATTATTATTACGGCAGTAATGATAAATAATCCTATTATCAGGTCACCTACTTTTACCTTCAATATCTACTCCTTTCTTTTATTAATACTATAAACAATTGCAAGAACTCTTGCAACCGCTTCATACAAACTTTCCGGCACTGCGTCACCTATTTCAACGGTATAAAACAGCGTTCTGGCTAGGCTCTTGTCCTCTACTATTTCAATGCCGTATTCCGTTGATTTTTCTCTTATATTCTTAGCGATAAGATCCGCACCTTTAGCAACTACGACAGGGGCAATTTCTCTATCCTCTTCATACTTTAGCGCAACGGCAAAATGCGTAGGGTTGGTTATTACAACATCCGCTTCCTTTAAGTCTTGCATCATTCTTCTCATAGAAGCTTCTCTCATTCTCTGTCGTATCTTTTGCTTTATTTGAGGGTTCCCCTCTGTCATTTTATACTCATCTTTTACTTCTTGCTTTGTCATTCTAAGTTTTTTCGCAAGAGCATATCGTTGGTATAAATAATCGATAACGGCAACTATTAGAAAGAAAAATCCTATCTTGAGGCCAACATCAATAGCAAGCTTGAATATCGTAGCGTATGCTTCATATGCCGTTATTTCATAAAATCTATAAAACAGTTGATCGTAGTCCCTAACCGTAAAGTATACTATTGATAAAATAATGGTAAGCTTCAAAAGCGACTTTACAAATTCAACGATAGTTCGAAGGGAAAAAATCCTCTTAAATCCACTAATTGGGCTTAGATTTTGAATCTTTGGCTGCAAAGGTTTAAATGTTATTTTAAATCCAACCTGTAAAACGTTTGTCGCAAAGGCGATGATAAATGCAATCGTAAAAAATGGTACTATACACCACCCTAAAGTAATAATGGCATTATTAAAAATCTTGGTTGCAAAAATAATATCTACTTCTTTCGTAGAAAAGAGATTAACCATTGTCTGAAAGTTTAATATTATTTTATTAGCAACAAAAGGGCCAAGCACTCTAAGCGCAAAAAACATGAGTACAATCATAAAGCTAGTTGTTATTTCTGTACTCTTTGCAACTTGTCCCTCTTCTCTAGCTTTTTCTTTCTTTCTGGGCGTAGCTTCTTCGGTCTTTTCTCCACCTTCAGAAAAGAAGGTTAAATTCATCTTGTATTTTAACTCATACATAATCATCTTTTCATATATAAAATACTATCTCTTATCAGTTTTTCTCCATCACTAATCAACGTGTCACTCATCATCGAAAAAGCACTTAGCATAACCATAATTGTAGCTAGCCCAAACAGTATTTTTAAAGGAAATCCTATCACGAACATATTCAGTGATGGTACTGCTCTGGCAAGCACCCCTAGAACAACATTTGTAATAAGTATCACGAAGACAATCGGAGCACTAAACTGTAATGTCAGCATAAAAAACCTCGTCATGTATAATACCACATTGTCCGTCAAGAGCTGGGTGATGGCCATCCCTCCAACCGGAACAACCTCAAAGCTTTCAACAAGCGCTTTGATAAAAAAATGATGCGCATTTGTTACCAAAACTACTAGTATCATCATGTAATAGTATAAGTTCCCCGTTATCGTTACTTGCATACTATTTACAGGGTCAAAAATATTTACCATCGAAAACCCAATTTGCATATCAATAAATTGCCCTACCATCGTAAAAACTGCGTACGCTAAATATACACTAAAACCAATAACTAGCCCTGTAACTAGTTCCATACCAATATAAAAAATATAGGCAAGAGTTTGTGAAGAAGTTACGTCTTGAACGATGCCAACTCTTGAAAATAATATGTTGGTAACCATTAGTATCAATAGTATCTTTACAATATATGGTACATTTTTATTTCTGAAAACTGGGGCTATTACAAACATCCCAAAAACACGTGCGAATAATAACAAAAACGTATCTAGATAGGAGAAAGCAGATGATAGCAGAACGTTCATAATCAACCTCTTATGAGAGGACCGACTGTTTCCATAAGCTTTAGAAACAGTTCTTTTAGTGTATTCATACTATAGCTAAAGAAAATGTAAACGCCAATAAAAACTGCAAGAATTTTGGGAACAAAGCTGAGTGTTTGCTCTTGAATAGATGTAATTGTCTGAAATATGCTTACTAATAGACCAACTGCAAGAGCAATTAATATCAGCGGCCCCGCCACTAATATAACTGTCATTATCGCTTCTCTTGCAACATCTAATATTATGCCTTCATTCATAACAGCTCCTAAAACTAATCAAAAAATGTTTTGACTAAGGTTTCAATGACAAGTCCCCAACCATCAGCCATGATAAAGAGTAGTAGCTTGAACGGCATGGAAATCATCACAGGCGGCAACATCATCATACCCATTGACATAAGTGTCGAAGCGACGACCATATCAATAACGATAAAAGGTACATATATCAAAAAGCCCATTATGAATGCGGCTCTAAGTTCACTTATTATAAAAGCAGGGATGATAACATCGGTAGGAATTTCATCAAATGAATCAACTGGCTCAATTTTTGCTATATCCATAAATAGCGCTAGGTCCTTATCGTTTACTTCGCCCAACATAAACTCTCTAAGCGGTTCCATCCCTCTTTTTATAGCAGTCTTTTGATCGATTTGACCACTTGAGTAAGGCGCAACCGCCTCTTCTTTTATTTCCGTGATAACCGGACTCATGATGAATAGGGTTAGAAATAAAGCAATACCAATTAAAACTTGATTTGGTGGTGTATTTTGAGTAGATAGTGCACTTCTAACAAAGTGAAGCACGATAACTATCCTGGTAAAAGATGTAGCCATAACAAGGATTGAAGGAGCAAGCGCAATAAGAGCAAGTATCATGAGTAGCTGTAAGCTACTGGCTGTTGAAGCTTGACTGGCATTTTCTCCTATATTTATCCCAAAAGAAAAAGGGGTCTGCTCACCAGCCGCAAATACTTGCAACTTCACAATGAACAAACTCCCTAATACCATTAAAAATCTAACTTTTTTATATTTACTCTTCATCTTTGTTTTCCACTTTTTCTTTTGATTTTCCTTTTTTCTTAAACTTTTCAAAAATATGTTGAAATTCTGGCGTCTCTTCTTCGTCAAAGATTTCCTCCGGACTAAGCTCCATTAGCTTTTCTATCCTGTCCTTCGTAACGGAAAGAACAACGTACCTATCATATATTTTTACTATCTGTATCGATTTGTTTTGACCAAGGTATAGACCCTTTAGCACTTTAAGAGCACGTCCGGCACTTCCCGTAATATGTGAATTAAACTTCGTTGAAAAATAATACCCGCCATAGAGTATACCGAAAAATAGGATGAATATAAAAAATAATTTTAAATAATCTAACAATTCCATAATTAAATGACTTTTCTAATCGAGTCAAGTAGTCTAGAAGGAGCAAAGGGTTTAACGATAAAATCTTTTGCTCCCGCCTTTATTGATTCAATGACGATATTTTGCTGACTAATCACGGAGCAAACAATAATTTTCGCATTTGGATACTTATTAACGATTTTTTTTGTAACCTCTATACCATCAATCTTAGGCATCGATATATCGAGGATAATAAGATCCGGATAATATCTTTCGTATTTATTTATTGCCATCTCTCCGTCTTCTGCCTCTGACACAACTTCATAACCTTCTTTGATTAATATCTCCTTTATCGCTTGTCTCGTCACTTCGACATCATCACAGATTACAACAGTTTTACTGGCCATTACTACTCCTAATTAATTCGATAGTAGAATTATATCACATATGAAAAAAATCGTATACGAATTATAGAATATTATTGTTTTTTATTATCTCGGTAAGTCTTATACTAAAGTTCTCAGCAATAACAACAACTTCACCCCTAGCTACTACTTTGCCATTGACTAGAACATCAATAGGCTCACCCGCTATTTTGTCAAGTTCGATGATAGTCCCAGGAGAAAACTCCAGTATTTCTTTTATGGATCTATTGGTTCTTCCAAGTTCGACTGAAACATTAAGAGGAACGTCCATTATCAAATCGATATTGCCTTGACCCTTAGCATAGGAAGTCGCATCAAATGTTTTGAATTCTGCCCTTTGAACCTCCACATTACCTGTTTGAAAACTGTTATTCATCGACGTATCAACGGATTTTTCTTCATACGCCTGACTTACTTCACTAACCGTTTCTTCTTCTACAGGTTTAGGAGAAGAATCCTTAGAGTACTTATCCAACAATTCATCCACTAATGATTGTTGATATGCTACTACTGCTACACTGTCAAGTAATTCTCCCACTTTTAGTTGAAAGCTAACTTCTACGAACTCGTCGCAAAGAAAATCTGCTATGTCCTCACATTTTGTTTTTTCGCTAGTATCAACCAGCATAGTATTCGATTCCGTTGACATTACCTTTTCTCTAATTTCTTTGGAAATCGAAGCAGCTTTTGATTCTATCACCTGATTAAATACTTCCTTTACAGCACTTAAGTGAAGTTCGCCTATCTCAACTTCTTCTTCCGGTGACTCCTCACCCATTACTAAATCCGTTATTTTTTTTGAATCGTACTCATCTAAGAATATTACATAATCACCTAAAACAGCTCCTTCATACCTTGACTGGATAGCAACAGAAGGATTACTAAGTTTAGACACTAAACTATCCCAATTCGTCATAATAGTATCTTTTACTTCGATGCTGGCTTTTTTACCTAGCATGGAGTACAAAGTAGTAGAAGCAGTACTCAAACTAACGGAAACAATTTCAGCGAACTTATCTAAATATTCATTTTTTCCATTCTCTTCAATACTCTTTTCTTCCTCATCAATGCCATTTAGTAGCGCATTGATTTCGTCTTGAGATAACATATCATTCATATTAATCCTCCCTGGAAAGCATAGACGTTATTTGCACAGAGTTCCTAGTCTCAAATATACCCGGTTTTGCTTTGAATTTGTCAAAGTCTCCAACCTGCACAGTGATATCATCGCCAATTTTTCTGTTTAGTTTTATTATATCGCCTTCTTGTAACTCGATGAAGTCGTTAACGCTTATAACCCCTTCACCTAGTATCGCCTTTACTGGTATCATAGTATGCTTTATACTGCTTTCAATGATGTCCTTATACAACTCATTGTCCTGCTCTTTGGCCATTGCATACCATGTTTTTGTGTTTAATTTTTCAAGTATTGGTTCTAGCATAGCGTGTGGTAAACAAAAACTTATTAATCCACTTACTTCTCCAACATTCATGTTTAATGTTGCCTGAACCACTACCTCCGTAGGAGAAATAACCTGAGTAAATTGTGGATTGGTTTCTAATCTTATAAGTTCAGGTTCCAAACTAATAACATTTTCAAAAGGTTCAACTAACCTAGAAATTATTATGTCTATTATGTTATATAATATTGAAAGCTCTATCTCAGAAAAAGCTCTTTCGTCCATTTGTGTTTTTTCTTTACCACCAAGTAATCTATTTAGGATAGCGTATCCTAAGTTTGTACTCATCTGAATTATGGCATTATTTTTTAATGGAGGTAATTCGAATACACCTAACATAACAGGAGAAGGTAGATTCCTCATAAAATCCATAAATGAAAGCGTTTCAACAGCAGCAACTGTTGCGTGAACATTTGTTCTGACATATGCAGGAAGTGCACTAGAAACAAGTCTAGAGAGGTGTTCAAATATGACTTCTAACATCCTAATATGATCTACCGCAAATTTTGAAGGTTTTTTGAAGTCATAACCTTTTACTCTAACATTACTCTTAGGCTTACTTTGAACGTCGGTTCTTTGCTCTCCAGTATTGAGCGCTTTTAGCAAATAATCAATTTCATTTTGGGATAGTATATCACTCATTAATCTACCTTTTTAGCTACCTGCTGGAAACGATCAGATTATTGAAATATACATCTATCAGTGTATCGCTTTCCAGCTTACCCGCTAACTTTTCTAAAATTTCGTGTTTTAGCTGTTCTATTTTTTCTACTTCCGAAAAATCATCCACATATTTTGTCTTTAATAGGGTCTCCACGCTATCTCTCATAATACTTTCCTTTGTGGCAAAGGTAACTTTTAGCTCTTCGACTTCTTTTGCCGTTTCTTTCGTATTATGGATACCTACGCTTATGTTCAACACAATATTATGATCAATTCCTTCTGCTTCTTTGTCAGGATAGATTAAGACAAACTTTTCCGAGAACTTCAGGAGTTCAATCTCAGTTATAGGAATTTCTGACGTTTCAACTACTTTTTCTTCTGCCTCTACCTTAGAAGAATTTGGCTTCAATACAAATAAAAATACAGTAACAGCAATCAAAACAACAACTAGAACTGCTGGTATAATTATAAAGACTTTTGGTATCTTTTTCTTTTTCTTAGTCTCCTCACCTGACGTATTATTTTCTGTTGATTTAGCTTTTTCCTCAGCCATAATATATCCTTTCTGTATTATACTATAAAATAAATAATTTTTGAATAATTTATTATCTATTCACCATATTCGTCTATACTTATTTCTCTTGATTTCAAAACTAGCTTAACCTCTACTCTTCTATTTTTTGCTCTATTTTCTGGACTATTGTTTGGCACGATAGGTTTGTACTCACCATATCCTGTACACGCAATTTTATTTTCGTTGATATTTTTTGTCTCAATTATATATTTACCAACTGCTATTGCTCTTGCTGCTGATAGTTCCCAGTTACTTGGAAAATACCTAGTATTTATAGGAACATCATCGGTGTGCCCTTCTATATGTATACTATATTCAGCAAATTCCTGTTTTTTTAATATAAACGAAATCTTATCAATAATATCATATCCAATGCTCTTGATTTTGGCTTCACCAGGATCAAAAAGCGCCTCTCCCGGAAGAGTTATTTTAATATAATTACTAGAATAGTTTACTGTTACCGCTTCTTTTACACCTTCTTCTTTTAGATAACTATTCATCTTCTTATAGAGTTCTTCGGCTTTTTTAAGACCACTTTCGTCACCGGGCTTTATCGATGAACCATCACTTTTACTATCTTCACCTTTAGTATTCCTTGCAACTGCTCTATCAATTAGCATTTCAATGTCTGATACTTGTTTTACTCCATTGTTGATACTATCCCCTTCAAGAATAGTTTCCCCCCCAGTTAGTATATAGGCTCTATCGTTAAACGACGATATTGCTTCTTTAAACTTTCTAACATCAACGCTTGACATCGAGAATAGCAAAACAAAGAAACAAAGTAGAAGAGTAACCATATCCCCATAGGTACCCATCCAAGGTGGTAATCCTTTTTTTACTTCATCTTGTTGCTTCTTTGCCATAATTATTCCTCATCGTCTCCAATCGCTTTCCTCAAAACTGGCGCTAAAAATGCCTTAAGCTTTTCTTCTATTACTCGAGGGTTTTCTCCTGCTTGTATTGATAGTAGTCCTTCAACGATTATTTCTTTAAGTAGCATTTCCTGTTTAGATCTTATCCTTAGTTTTTCTGCAAATGGTGCAGCAAAAAGGTTTGCAACGATTGATCCGTACATAGTCGTAAGCAGGGCAACCGCCATCGCTGGTCCGATTTTTGAAGGATCGTCCAAACTACCAAGCATGTTGATAAGACCAATAAGAGTACCAATCATACCCCATGCAGGCGTCATCTCACCTAGCTTATCCCAAAATCCTGCCACTTCTTTATGTCTTGAATCTATATAAATCATTTCAGTTTCTAGTATATTTCTTACCAGTTCGGGATCCGTTCCGTCAACAACAAGCATGATTCCTTTTTTAAGGAATTTATCTTCAATACTCTCAGTTGCTTCTTCAAGAGCAAGTAACCCTTCTTTTCTAGCAACATTAGAGAGCTCTATAATCTTCGTTATTGTAGATCCTTCATCAACAGTTTGATTTTTGAATGCTTTTGAAACTGCCTTTAACCCGTTTACAAACTTATCCATTGGGTGGACAATCATGACAGACGCAAATGCACCACCAACCGTAATCATTACGGAAGGAGCGTTCCAAAATGCCATAAGCCCTGATACGCCTTTATCCAAAATAACCGATACGGCGAAAAACACTAATCCTAAAACTATACCTATAATTGTAGCAATATCCATATATTAGTCCTCGCTTTTAATTACATCCGTGTCTTGTTGAATTATCTTCTTATAATTGATTATCTTTTGTGATAATTCTTCTAGGCTTTCTTCAATGATAATAGTCTTTCCACTAGTCATCGTAAGAGTTGTATCTGGTCTTGTTGCAGCTGACTCAATTAAACTATGATTTATTAAGATTTTTTCTCCACTTAACTTGGTTACAAAAACCATTTCTTCCTCCATATTGTAATCTAAATTGTATATCGTACTTTTTTTACTGAAAATGAAGTTTACACAAAAAAATGTTTTAGCAATATTGTTAAAACATTTTTTTATCAAATAATATAATTCTAAATGACTATTTAACATAGTAGAATAATCCGATTTCTCCCTTAATTTGAAAAAGTTATTTTATTCTTTTAGATAACTCTCCAAACACAAGAGGAATAAGAGCCAGCGCAAAGGCAAGCATTAGATTTCCTATACTAAGGGATACCGTCGAAAATATTGGTTGCAAAAATGGCACATATATAACTACTAGTAGTAGTACGACTGCTATTAAAATGGAATAGTTAAGGTATTTATTGTCAAATATATTCATTGAAAATATAGACACATCTTCACTTCTTGCTGAATACGCCCTGAGCATTTCTCCCACTATAATTGTAATAAAGCTAAATGTCCTACCAACAACTAGTGGTTCAGGATAGGAAGCACCAATACGTAATCCAATTCTATAAGAACCTAGCACTGCAAGTCCAAGCCCAATGCTCTGGAATATGATCGCTATCTTCATCTTCCTGTCTACAATTGGCTCGTCTTTATCACGAGGTTGATTATCCATAATCGTATCCTCCCCTTTTTCAAGACCTAACGCAAAAGCAGGAAAACTATCTGTTATAAGATTTATCCAGAGTAGTTGAATTGGCACAAGAGGAACTTCCCAACCTATCAACATCGCTAAAAATATGATTAGTACTTCACCGATATTGCAAGAGAGTAAAAAACCGACAAATTTTCTAATGTTTGAATAGATAACCCTTCCTTGTTCAATGGCAGCAACAATGGAACTAAAATTATCATCGGTTAATATCATATCAGCCGCTTCCTTTGAAACATCGGTCCCAGTTATGCCCATTGCAATACCTATATCAGCAGTTTTTAAAGCTGGCGCGTCGTTGACGCCGTCACCAGTCATCGCTGCTATCTCACCATCAGCTTTTATGGCACTTACAATTTTTACCTTATGTTCAGGAGATACTCTTGCAAATACTGAAACATCTTTTACCTTTTCTTCGAACTCTTCTTGACGATAATCATCGATATACTTGCCTTCTAAGGATTCGTCATCCCTTTCAATAATCCCTAGCTCCTTTGCAATGGCACTCGCTGTGGTTATGTCGTCACCGGTTATCATAACGACTCGAATACCGGCTTTTTTGCAACGTTTTATCGCCTCTTTCGCTTCTTCTCTAGGAGGATCAATCATGCAGGCAAGGCCAAGAAATACAAGTCCACTTTCTTCTTTCGTCACATCGCTATCAGCTGACGTTTCTTTGTAAGCAAGCGCTAATACCCTAAGTGCTTTTTTGGCAAATGATGAATTTTTCGATAGTATTCTTTCTTTGTCTTCCTCGGTTATATTTCTAATAGAACCGTTAATCATAATCCTGTCACATTTCGTGATAAGATTTGATGGCGCTCCTTTGGTAAATATTACATATTCCCCGTTATTATTGTGCTTTGTAGACATAAGCTTTCTTCCAGAATCAAACGGGTACTCATCTATTCTCTCATATTCCTTATTTAGAGCTCCTTGGTTAAACCCCGCCTTTTCACTAAGGACAACTAGTGCTCCTTCGGTAGGATCTCCTATGATATCATTATCCTTTATACTGGCGTCATTACAAAGGCTCGCACACTGGAGAAATGTCTGTAAAGTACTTATATCTTTTGATGACTCACAGATGAAGTCCCCCTTTGTTTTATATCCTGTCCCAGTAATCTCCCAATCGGACTCATTATCATAAAGTTTTACTACCGTCATCTTGTTTTGAGTTAGCGTTCCTGTCTTATCGGAACATATCACTGTTGTAGAACCTAGTGTCTCAACTGCTGATAGATTCTTCATAATGGCGTTTTTCTTCACCATCAAAGAAACCCCTATCGCAAGTACAACGGTTACAACGGCAGGTAGCCCCTCTGGAATTGCAGCAACAGCAAGGCTTATAGAGCTCATAAATACGTCAAGAAATCTATCACCGCGTAAAAACCCTAGAATAAGGATAATAATACTAATTGCTACGACAAGTACTCCAAGTAGCATACCGAACTTTGCGAGTTTCTTTTGCAGTGGCGTCTTCTCATCTTTCGCTTCATTAATAATTCCAGCAATCTTACCTATCTGTGTTTGCATACCTACTTTTGTTACTATGCCAAGTCCTCTTCCGTAAGTTACAATCGTACTCATGAATACTTGATTTGTTTTTTCAGCAAGCGGCGATTCTTCGTCGATTATTTCTAATTGTTTTTCTACTGGAACGGATTCTCCTGTAAGCGCAGATTCGTTTATTTTAAGATTTACCGATTCTATCAAAAGGCAATCGGAAGGCACATAGTCTCCCGCTTCAAGCTTCACCAAATCACCAACTACAATATCTTTTCCATCTACTATTTGGAGTTTTCCATCTCTTATAACTTTCGCTTTTGGCGCAGCCATATTCTTAAGGGCATCGAGCGCTTCGCTCGCTTTTCTTTCTTGCGTAATACCCAGAACCGCGTTAAGGACGACAATCATTAATATTACAATACCGTCAACAACCTCGCCAAGAGCGATAGAAATTATTGAAGCCACGATAAGTATCAGTATCATAACATCGCTAAGCTGCTCAATTATCTGCCTAAGTAGCGTTTTACCAGCCTTTTCTTCCAGTTTATTTTCTCCGTACTTTTCTCTATTAGTTTTTATCTGTTCTTTTTTAAGACCGTTTTCTAGACTTACGCTGTATATATTCGTATTTTCTTCTACATATTTTCGATATTTTGATTCCATATATAATCCTCCGGATAACACTGTATATCATACCAAAAATGAGGCATAAAATAAACCGATTAATTGATAAAAAAATCGAAAGCTAGTATAATTATTTACAGTAATGGAGGAAAAATGAATAAAAAGTTTTATTTCGATCAAAGCGCTGTCATCATTAAAAATCTTGGGGTAAGAAATATCGATGGTTATTACTTTGAAACTGCAGGGGAAGCTTTGGAAGAAATTCTAAAAAGAATAAAGAAAGAAAGTCTAGTGGCATATGGAGGCTCCGTTACATTAAATGAAATTGGCCTTCTCGATGCGCTCAGATCAAGAAATCAACCTATTATGGAAAGAAGTAAAGACTGGCGCACACTAGATTTCGACAAAAAAAGGGATTTCTATCTTTCCTCGCTATATTGTGATGTGTATTTGATGAGCACCAATGCAATATCTCTGGACGGGAAACTTGTAAATATTGATTATTACGGGAACCGTGTTTCAGCATTAATGTACGGTCCTAAAGAAGTGTTCGTAATAGCTGGCATGAACAAGGTTGTCATGAATGCCGAAAGAGGAATTGAAAGAGTTCACAATTTTGCTAGCCCCAAAAATTCGATTCGATTACACAGAAATACCCCTTGCGCCAAAAAAGGGAAGTGCTACGATTGTAATAGTCCTGATTGTATATGCTGCCATGTAGTAATCACAAGGCACTCTTTTGCAAAGAATAGAATAAAGGTATTTTTAATAGGTGAAAATCTAGGCTTCTAACTTTTGTTTTACACTCTTATGCGAATTGTTAACATGGTTTCTAACTAGTTGACTAACCTTTTCCTTATCCCCTTTTTTTATCATATCCAGTATCTGTCTATGTTCTTTTATAGACTCTTTGGCTCTGCTTAAATCCCTAAGGGAAGACCTTCTCGCCCTCACTACGTATTTGTGTAAATCCGTCAGGAAATTCTTAAGAATTTTGCTCCCTGACGCTTCATACATTATGAGGTGAAATTTATTATCAAGGCTCAGTAGACTCTCAAAATCTCCCTTATCATAATAGAACTGACTAAGATAAACCACTTCCTCTAGTTCTGCTAATTGTTTCTCATTTATATTGTCACACGCCCACTTAGCACATTGTTCTTCAATTAGCCCTCTTATAATATATATATCTTCAACATCCTTTTGTGTAATGTTATTAACATATATCCCTTTGTTAGGAACTAAAACAACAAGACCTTCCAGCTCAAGCTGCCTTAACGCCTCTCTTATCGGTGTCCTGGAAACCCCCAATTCCTTCGACAACGTCATCTCAACCATTTTTTCATTCGTTTGATACTTCCCCTCTAGTATATCTTTTTGTAGCTTCTCAAAGACCTGTCTAGATAATGACTTGCCGTCTTCTTTTTTATCAATTATAAACCTATCACTCATTATTCACCTTAAATTTCTTTTATTGTCTTTATGATATAATCGCTGTACTGACGACTTGTTGCACCAGTATCCCTTCCAGTCATGACAAGTTTTTTCTCCTCAAAACACTTATCAAGTGCCATTTTTAGTTTAGAAGCCTTCTTGTCATAGCCTATATGGGAAAGCAACATTGCACCAGCTCTTATAACACTAGACGGATCGGCATATTTTTCTCTACCTTCTTTTACCATTCTTGGCGCAGAACCATGAATGGCTTCAAACATCGCGTATCTCTTGCCTATGTTTGCAGAGCCAGCGGTACCAACGCCACCTTGAAATTCAGCCGCCTCATCCGTGAGTATATCACCATATAGATTAGGAAGTATCATAACCTGAAAATCACTTCTTCTTTTTGTATCAACTAGCTTTGCCGTCATTATGTCAATGTACCAATCATCAAATTTGATATCTGGATACTCTTTTGACATATCCTTGCAAATGCTTAAAAAGCGACCGTCTGTAGTCTTTACCACATTTGCTTTCGTTACACAGGTTACTCTTTTCTTATTATTATTTTTTGCATACTCAAAGGCTGCCTTTGCAATTCTCTTAACACCTTCATCCGTTATCACTTTAAAGTCAATTGCTATCTCATCATCAATAACTATTCCATTACTTCCCAGCGCATAGGAACCTTCTGTATTCTCTCTAAAGAATATCCAATCTATTCCCTCTTTTGGTATGCTAACAGGTCTAACATTTGCGAATAAATCAAGTTCTTTCCTCATGGCAACATTTGCACTTTCAATATTTGGCCATTCATCTCCCTGTCTTGGCGTAGTCGTTGGCCCTTTAAGAAGCACGTGACATTTCTTAATCTCTTCTAGGACATCATCTGGTATTGCCTTAAGTACTTTTGCTCTGTTTTCTATCGTCAGCCCCTCTATGTTTCTTATTTCTACTTTACCATTCTCAATCTCATCTTTTAGTAAAAATTCTATGATATACTGTGCTTCTTTTGTGATAGCCGGTCCAATCCCGTCACCACCTATAACGCCAATAATTATTTTATCAAGAGCCCCATAATCTACGAAGTCTTTTTCTAGTTTCATCTTTTCTAGTCTTTTTTGTTGTGACTCAATGAGTTTTTTAACATGCTCTAAGTATTTTTCCATTCTACACCTTCAATTTAAAATTAATTTTCTCGTTACATCTATCTATCACTTCAACGAGTTCTCGTTCGGATATTGCTATGACTCTTCCCTTTTCATATTCATTATCAACCCACTCTTTTACTGAAAGAACCAAAGGATTATCCTTACCAATTGCATTTTCCCCTTTAAGGCGGTACTGAGTATTAATCCAGTGAGCAACACCTGAAGCCCCCGAAGTCTTTGTTACAGCAACTAACGCTGGTCTATTCAGTATTTTATCGGTATCAAATATATTGTATATCTCTTCGTTTTTTAGTAATCCATCTGCATGAATACCAGCCCTTGTAACATTAAAATTCTTTCCTACAAAAGGCATATTAAGTGGTATTTCTACGCCTAAATCTTTCCTGAAATATTCCGCCATTTCAGTTATTACGGTCGTTTTTATCCCTCCCAAAGTTCCTTTCATCTGGGCGTATTCAAATATCATCGCTTCTATTGGCGTGTTACCCGTTCTTTCTCCTATTCCAAACATCGTACCGTTGACTCCACTCGCTCCATATAGCCACGCAGTAGATGAGTTTTGTACCGCTTTATAAAAGTCATTGTGGCCATGCCACTCAAGATTCTCGGAAGGAACGCCGGCGTGGTGTCTTAGACCATATATAATCCCTGGAACCGATCTTGGTAAAACAGAGCCGGGTAGACTAACACCGTAACCCATGGTATCACAAGCTCGTATTTTTACAGGCATTTTTGTTTCTTCCATAAGCTTCATAAGCTCAATGACAAAAGGAACGACAAAGCCGTAAAAATCGGCTCTGGTAATATCTTCAAGATGACATCTAGGAACGATACCAGTATCAATACATTCTTTGATAATATCAACATAGTGGTCTACCGCTTGTCTTCTAGTCATCTTAAGTTTATAAAAAATGTGGTAATCAGAACATGATACCAGTATTCCTGTCTCTTCAAGACCAGCTTCTTTCACTAATTTAAAATCCTTTTTTAAGGCCCTAATCCACCCCGTTATTTTGGGATATTCATAATTCCTCTCCTGGCATTTATAAATAGCCTCTCTGTCTTTTTCGTTATAGAGAAAAAACTCAGTAGCCCTTATAATGCCGGAATTATTATCCAGTTTATTAAGATAATCAAATATCTTTACAATCTCATTAACTTTGAATGGTTCTCTGCTTTGTTGACCATCTCTGAAAGTCGTATCCGTTATCCATATTTCACTTGGCATATTAATTGGAACATGCCTATGATTAAAGGCTATCTTCGGAATACCATCATATGGAAATATATTACGAAATAAATGTGGATTATCGATATCTTGAAGGGAGTATTTGAATTCACATCTTTCTAATAAATTCGTATGCTCATTGTATTTGACACTATCTCTTTTTTCAACATCTTGCTTTATAGTACTCATATCTTCTCCTTTGTATAATTGTATACAATTATACACTAAAAGTCAATAAAACTATCTTTTTATCCTCAAGTTATTTGAGGGCAATTCAATAACATTTGGAAACTATTCACGAGAAAATAAAAGCGAACTTAGTCCTATGTAAAATTTTCAGACAATTATCGAATTATCCTACCTATTTCGGTGCTTTCAGCGGCATTAGCAGTTTTATCAATATGATTTTTTAATAAATACAGAATGCATTATATTATTCATCAGAACGATTAAAAAAGTCTTTTATTGAATTCTTAGTAAATGAATCTTGCCAGTTTATTACCTTTACTCCTTCGTAATTCCCTATTTCAGTTTCACCATATACCAGGGCTTGAGGGTAATAAAAAATAAATGTGCCATCACTAATATACACGCTTTTATTATCATCTTTTACTTTTATAACAGGAAACTTCCATCTTCCTAGTTGAGAGTATAATGACTTAATATGCTTATCAACATTCACACTGTCCATATAGTCTTCGTAAAATTTATTGTATGAATTAAAACGAGATACATAATTGTCTGAAAATTTATACGCCAGTCCACTAGAAGGTTTATCATACTTTGCGCCATCGATTACTGCAAAAGCCTTACCACCGAGTGCGTAATCATTTAAAACCCTTATATCCGAATCATCAACATTATATTTGTATACCGTCTTTACGCCATTATCAACCGTATATTTTAGGATTTGCAATTGATTCTTATCGTTAAATTGATTCTCTTTTATGATTATGAGTGTATCGCCTTCCCAAGTCATTCCGGCACTCTTCCCTTCTGAAATCGCTGTAACTATATCATTTTCTAAATCATACACATAACTAACCCATTTACTATCTTTTGGATAACCAATGCTCAGGGCTGCGTATTTCCCGTCTTTAGACCATGTACAATACTCAAGAGTAATCTCGGTGCTTTTAAAAAACTCTTCTTTCTCTTTTGTAAAAGGATTATAAAGATATACAGAAGAATCATCTGCGACAATCACAATAGGTAAATAAGCGTTTATTGCTCCAGTTCTAATATCGTACTCTACTTCATCAATAACTGTTTTCTTACCAGTAAGAGTGTCGTAAGCAATTATTTCATTGTTATCAATCAAGAGAATATCAAATGAACTTTCTTCTTTCGTTATACTTGTTGTGTTGAAACTCATTTTTTCGGGATTTATTTTTGATATGTTTTGATTTTTGGTGTTATTAACACAACCACTTGACGCTACTTTAACTATAAGCGGTTTCGTAGAGCCTTTATCCAAGATATCGTTACGGTGTATTTGCCCTGCAACTACATATTTACTATTCAGTATTATTATAGTAGCTAATATTATTACAAAAATCTTAGCTTTAAATAAATGTTTCATACCTATCCTGTGTTAATACTTCTAACCTAAAGTATTAATCCCCTTTGGAACTATAACATTCGTATTCTAAATTATAGAATAACAGGTTAATTTATTCAATTAAAAAAATGTAAACATTACAAATACTGTCTATATAGCATTGCTGCTCCTATTATTCCAGCGTCATTACCTAACGATGCAATACGGATCTTTGTCTGTAACATTTCTTCTCCAGCGTACAATTCTTCCTTTATTCTGATTTCAAGATTGTCTATTAGCTTTTTTCCCTGTCCGGCAATACCGCCACCAATTACTATTATCTCCGGTTGTAAAATATTAATTACATTTACGATTCCTGACGCTAAATAATCATAGTATTCATTAATTATAGACACGCACTTTGCATCTCCGTTATCAGCTAGATCAAAAGGTATCTTTGCATTCATTTTAGACATATCACCATTCACCGCCTTGTATAAAGAGCAGTTAGTGTCTTTCATGGCTTCCTCTCTCGCTTTTCTTATAAGACCCGTTGCCGAAGAATAGGACTCCCAACATCCTCTTCTTCCACAAGTACAAGGTACTCCACCTGCTTTAATGACCATGTGACCAAGTTCAGAGCCTCCATGAAAACTCCCATCAATTATTCTTCCGTCTAATATTATCCCACTACCGACACCTGTACCAAGAGTAATTGCAACAAAATCTTTGTAACCCTTACCTGTACCAAAAACATATTCGCCATAGGCTGCAACGTTAGCATCATTTCCCACGTATACCTTTGTATCAATGTGTTTTTTTATCCCATCTCTTATGTTAGTGTATCTGAAGCCAAGATTATTGTTATAAATAACAACACCTTCATCTGCATTTACTATACCTGGACTCCCTACGCCAATGGAATTGATATCTTCGTCCTTTATGTTTATCTTAGCCATTAACTCCTTACACAGCCTAACAATATCATTGATTATTTCCGTATTTTCTCTTTTTGCTAATGTGGGGGTTTTAGCTCTTTCTACTATTTGTCCTTTTTCATCAACTATAGCACAGGCTATATTTGTACCTCCAAGGTCAACGCCAATATTGAGCATTACTCGTCCTCCATTCCTATGTTTTTTTCTACTCTTCTATTTAACTCAAGAGCGGTGTTATAACCCATTTTCTTCTGTCTGTGATTTACGGCGGCGCTTTCTACTATTATTGCAAGGTTTCTTCCTGGTCTTATAGGGATGGTATGACTGACTACTCTATTGCCAAGTATCTCATCATATTGCTCAACCATACCAAGTCTATCGTAGTCACCGGTTTTGTCCCATTCCGCTAAATTTATCACAAGGTCTATTGCCTGTGTTTCCTTAACTGATTCAACACCAAAAAGAGTCTTTACATCTACTATTCCAATACCCCTTACCTCTATAAAGTGTCTTATAATTTCTGGGGCAGTTCCCACTAAAGTATCCTCACTAACTTTTTTTATATTCACTACGTCATCTGCAACAAGTCTATGCCCCCTTTTTATAAGCTCGATTGCTGCTTCACTCTTTCCAATACCACTCTCTCCTTGTATGAGAACTCCTTCACCATAGACGTCAACTAAAACACCGTGAATTGATATACTAGGCGCTAACTCATATCTTAAAAATCTTGTTAATTCAGAATTGAAATAAGTTGTAGACAGATGCGTTCCAAAAACAGGAATATCATTTTTTCTGGCACACTCTAGTGTTAGCTCGCTAGGAACAATCGATCTTGAGAATATTATACAAGGAATATTAAAAGAAAAGAGCTCATTAAATATTTTTCTCTTTCTATCATTTGAAAGCCCCTCTAAATAAGCGTCTTCAACCTTTCCAATGATCTGTACCCTTTGTGAATCAAAATAATCAAAAAAACCCGTCAATTGTAGTGCTGGTCTATTGATATCGGATTGATATACTCTTCTTTTATCAAGCTTTATTTCTGGAGAGTAATTCCTAAGCTCCATTTTTTTAATTAATCTTTTTAGCGATAATCCTTCCATCATTACTCCTTATTCCCATTAAAATATTCATATATTTTTTCAGCAACATTTTTACTGATACTATCCACTTTCATTAGTGATTCAGGTTTTTGTTTACTAATTATTTTAACTGAACCAAATGCTCTTAACAAGGCTTTTCTTCTTTTGTCGCCCACACCCTCTATATTTAAAAGCACTGATTTAACCATCTGTTTATTTCTGAGTTTGGTATGATATTCAAACGCAAATCGATGCGCCTCATCTTGAACAGCAACGATTAGTCTAAATAAATCACTTTTTCTATCAATCGGTAGTATCTTATCTTCAAAATATAGTCCCCTCGTATTATGCTTATCATCTTTTACCATGCCACAAATTGGTATCTCAAGCCCAAAATCTTTTTCTACTGCTTTTGCAATGTTTACTTGTCCTTTACCTCCATCCATAAATATAACATCAGGTAGTTTGCTAAACTTAGCAGCTAAAGGATTCAGTTTGTTCTCAAGTATTTCCTTTTGCTCTTTTATGGCTCTTTTCATTCTTCTGGTTAAGACCTCTCTTAAACTTGAATAATCATCGATTTTATCTACTGATTTTATTTTAAACTTACGGTAATTACTCCTTGAAGGAAGTCCGTCTTCAAACACTACCATTGAACCAACGGAATCAACCCCACTAATATTTGATATGTCGTAGGCTTCTATTTTATTGATACCCGTTATTCCAATCATTTTTTCAAGTTCAAGCAAAGCGCCTTTTGTCTTGTTATACTCCTTTGTCTTTTTCTGAATATTTAGAGTAAGCATATTATTAGCATTTGTTACCGCGAGTTTTACAAGCTCTCTTTTTTTCCCTTTTAAGGGAACCGTTATACTAACTTTTTTCCCTCGTTTATTTGAAAGCCATTTCTTTATCATAGCCTCATCTTCAACTTCATTTTGCAGAAGTATTTCTTTTGGAATATAGGCACAGTTTATATAGTACTGCTCCATAAAACTTTTTATTATCTGAGAATCCTCCTGGTCGTCAGTGGAGTTTAGTACGAAGTCCTCCTTTCCAAGCATCTTACCGTTTCTAATAAAAAATACCTGTACGAATGAATCCTCTTCATCCTTTGCGAATGCTATCACATCAATATCCTCAAACTTATCTGAAACTACTTTTTGTTTGCTTGAAATAGCTTTTATCGAATTAATCTTGTCCCTATAACCAGCGGCTTTTTCATACTCCATGTTTTGTGAAGCCTCATCCATTTGGGTCCTCAGCTCTTTTATGACTTCATCGTAATGCCCTCTTAAAAAATAGATTGCCGAGTCCATGTTTTTTGAATAATCTGCTTCGTTTATTTCTCCTATACACGGTGCTTTACAAAGACCCACATGATAATAAAGACAAGGTCTTTCCTTTCCAATATCTTTTGGCAAATTTCTTCGACAGGACCTTACATAATATAATTTTCTTACTATGTCAATCGTTTCCTTTGCAGCATAACTATTCGAATACGGGCCAAAATAAATGCCGTCATCTATTTTAACATCCCTTGTTAAGAAAATACGGGGATATCTATCCTTTGTGACTTTGATGTAAGGATAGGTCTTATCATCTTTAAGCATGGTGTTGTACATAGGTTTGTGTTGCTTAATCAGATTATTCTCAAGAATTAGAGCTTCCATTTCCGTATCCGTAATAATGTATTCAAAATAAGACACACTACTTACCATTCTTCTTATCTTCGCAGTGTGATTAGCTGACTTCCTAAAGTAGGATCTAATTCTCTTGTTTAAATTTATTGCCTTACCTACGTAAATTATGTTTGAGTCATTATCAAACATCAAATAAACACCGGAATTCCCGGGTACTTTTTTTAGCTCTTCTTCTATACGGAACATGGTAGATTTATTATATAACATTTTATGCTACTAAAACTAGGGTTTTTATACTATGACTAATTCTTATAATTACAAAAACTTTTTTATTGAAAGGCTTTGCAACAAAAAAACTGCCCTCCTTAAAGCCCGAATTATTGGCCTAACTTTTGGAGGGCAGCATTAAAACTATTGATATTTTAAAAGATTTTATATTTCACAAAAGCTATCTTCAAAACTTAATGTAGATTACTCTTAAATGTCTTTTTAAGATAAACTCCCGACAGTATCAGAACTAATATCGTCATGATAACAGAAGCAGCAGCAGCGTATCCAATTTTAAAACTCTTAGTCCCGTATTGATAGATATACTGAGTTATCGTTGCCGTTGAATTTGCCGGACCTCCTTTGGTAAGGATATTAACCTTATCAAAAAGCCTAAATGTATCTATTGTACGGAGTAGAATTACTATTACTATTCCATTTGAAATATTTGGCAAGGTTATTGAGGTAAATCTTACCCATGCGTTTGCTCCGTCTATCGCTGCAGCCTTATACTGATCCTGTGGAACCGTTTGAAGAGCTGCATAAATTAATAAGAAAGCTAGCGGTGTATACTGCCAGATATCGATTATTACTATGGACGCAAATGCATATTTTATATCCATCAACCAGTTTATGGGTTCTACCCCAAATATGGCAATAATCTTGTTTAATACGCCTTCATTGTTTGACATTAATGTTTGCCATATTAAGGCTACTGTAACCGGCGGTATTAGCATAGGTAGTAAAACGATTGTTCGGAGTATCTTTTTCCCTTTTTCAAAGGAATTTACATATATTGCTAACCCAAGTCCAATCAAAGTTTCAAAAAATACACTTATTAACGTGAACTTAACCGTGTTCATAACTGCCTGATGAAAATATGGGTCCGATAATATCGTTTTATAGTTTTCAAAATATACTAAATTTGCAGGTTCTTTTGATAATAAATAGTAATCGGTAAAACTATTTTTGAGGGTAAAAAATAGCGGGAATAAACTAAGCATAATTAATATAATCAAAGACGGCGTTGACATTAAATATGCAAACAATGACTTGACCTGGCTATTTTTTCTGACCTTTTCTTTGCCTTTATTATTACTCATAGATATTCCCGCAGTAAATTTATTCCATTACTTTTTGTATAGAAGCTTTTGCATCGGCTAACGCCGTATCTACATCTTTAACACCTGTTATTGCATTTGAAAGCTCAACGCCAAATACTTCCTCAATATTTGACCACTTAGGTGTTCTAGGTCTCTTAACAGAGTTTATAGTCCCTTCATAAATAGTTGTGAAGTAAGGATAGTCTTTTAGGATTGCTTCATCAGTAAATACACTTACCCTAGTAGGGACCCCACCTTTCTCAACCGCTTTCTTTTGAACCTCAGCTGATGTTAAATACTCCAGCAATTCTTTCGATAATTCTTTGTTCTTCGAATTGCTAGTAACACCCATCATCCAGTTACCAATCATACCTGTTGGATACTCTTTGGATGAATCGGACACTTTTGAAGGTATCTTAGCGTAAGCTGCGGCTGCCCCTTCACCTGAGATAAACCATGATGGCCAACCAAGTGCCATGGCTCCGTTTCCACTTGATACAGCTCCTATAAGATCGTCCTTTTCATAGTTTGCCCCTTGAGCTAATAAATCAATATATAGTTGCAGTGCTTCTTTAGCTTCAGGAGAATCCACTACTACATTCCAGTCATCATCAAATACATCTCCGCCATGCGCCCAAAGTATAGGTAAAAAATCACCTACGATAGGATTTCCTTGCTGACCTCTTAGTATATATCCTTCCTTACCACTTTCCTTTGCTTTTTTAGCTACTTCCATTACTTGTTCCCAAGTTACTGGAACGTCCATTCCTGTGCTTTTTAGCAGGTCTTTGTTATAGAAGAAAAGCTGAACATTTCCAGTAAAAGGAAGTGCGTATGTATCTCCCGTCATGTAGTGGCCTTTTCCAAGCGCTGCAGATGCGGGAACAAAGTCCTCGTCATCTTTATAACCCATTTCGGTTAAATTCAGCAAAACGCCTCCATCTACAAATTCAGGCATTACAGGGTCATCCACCATTACTAAATCATATGCCCCTTCCTTATTGCCCGCATCGAGTGCCACCTTTTGTTTTAAATCAGCACCTTTTAAACCGAGCACATTAATAGTGCAGTTATGCTCTTTTTCAAAATCTCCTTTTACAGCTTCAATAACTTCTGCATGTGAGCCACCTCTTGCTGCAATTGTAAGAGTTACGCCGTCCGATGACCCGGCTCCCCCTTTTTCTCCTTCTTCTTTCTTTTGTCCTGTTCCACCGCATGATACTAAAGATGCCACCAATAAGCCAACGATTAATAATTTTAAGAATCTCATTTTTTCCTCCTATCGATACATTAAAAGTTTCTATTCTTTTACCGCACCACTTGATAGTCCTGATATCAAGTAATTCTGAGCGAAAATGACAAATATAGCTATCGGAACGAGGGAAATAACGCCACCCGCGGCAATATTTCCCCACTGTGCCATTTCCTGTTCACTGTTTAAAGTGGCAAGGGTCAAAGGTATCGTAAATAAAGTAGGACTTTGAACGAAGATAACGCCATATAAGTATTCGTTCCATGAAGTCATAAATGACAAAATCCCTACAGCCGTAATTCCTGGTGAAACAAGAGGTAAGACAACTTTAATAAAAAGTTGCCACTCCGTTGCACCGTCAACGGCAGCACTTTCTTCAATTTCTTCTGGAAGACCAGCAAAAAAACTTATCATAAACCATATGATGAATGGAATACATATCAATATGTGAGATAGAACTATGGGAAGCCTAGTATTAAGTACTCCCAGACGATTCATCATTGTATACAAAGGTATAGCAAATGCTATGGGCGGTAAAACCCTTACGAGCAGAACCCAAAACATAGTAGGTTTCTTGAGAATAAACCGAAATCTTCTTCTTGAAAGAACATAGGCACAGAGAAGACCAAAAACAAGGGAAAAACCTAAAGAAATAATAGTAACTAACAAACTATTCTTAAGGGCGTTGCCAAAAGACTTTTGGGCAAAAATAGTAATAAAATGACTAAGGGTGAATGTTTTTGAAAAAAAAGGTATATTCCCTATCAGTTCTGAATCACTCCTGAAAGAAAGTGAGAACATCCAATAAATAGGAAATAGAGTCCATATCATTATCGCAATACCTATTACTATTTTCAATATTAGTGTTAAGATTTTCTTAATGTTCATAACCCTAAAGTATAATGTGAATTAATAGCTACAATAATCAACTAATTTTCAATAACTGTTTTAATTATACCATATATCGTTATAATGTAAACAAGTCGATTTCATTATTTTTACATACTGATTATCCGATAAGATATACTAATTGTCACTTTATTTATTGACGAAGTTTTTTATGTATTTTTTTTGCGCCTCATCAAGCGCTTCTTTTGGCGTTTGCGCACCACTATACGCATTTTTTACAGCCATTCCAATTATGCTCAAAAACCTTCTCTCGTCAAAGGGTGAGTTCTCTCCTTCTGGAACTCTTCTCCCTTTTACACTTATGAAACTATTTTTAGCTAAATTGAGCCAAGGGTAGTGATTTATTATATCGTGATTTTCATACGAAAGGCTACAAGGAGACACGCTACCTAATAGAGTATGAGCTGAAGAAACAGGCTCTGAACACATCCACCGAATATAAGAAAGAGCCTCATTTGGACGTTTCGTATACTTTGATACTCCTAAGCATCCCCCACCTATTACCGGATTGTTTCCTGGCGTAATTGCGTAACCTATGTTTCCAATTATCTTAGATGATTCATTCAAAATATCGGATGCGTAGTTGCTATAGAGTATTGACATCGCGACGTTTCCACTTGCGAATTCAACGGCTGTATTTGTCCACCATTTAGAATATTTTAGATTTGAATATTTTTTTATTTCTAACAAAAGTTCAAGAGCCTTTAAACTCGTATTAGAATTTAATACCACTCTATTGGTTTCGTCATAAAGGTTTTCTTGCAGACTAAACAATCTTCCAAGATATTCTGAGCTTGCAACACCAGTTGAACCGAGCGTAAGAGTACACCCATAATCAACTGGAGAGGATTCATTATATTTTTTTGTAAAAAATCTAGCTATTTCATTAAACTCATTAAACGTTTTAGGGACCTCTAGCTCTTTCTTGTTTAGCTCCCAGTACATTCTCTTATAAATTGGACTTTCAAACAGATCCTTTCTGTAGAACAAAAGCTGAATGCTTGGCGTGAAAGGTAATGTATATATATGATTATTAACCTTTGAATAAGTCCCCGTTGTACCAGGAATAAATTTATCAAGATCATCGTATATCTTTTTATCTATTTTTTCCATCGGCATTAACAGTTTTTCCGCAAACCAAGAAAGCCAGGTAACATCAAGTCTTATAACATCATATGCGGATTCATTCGTCATAGAATTAAAAGCCTCATATATTTCATCATAGGAGTAAATCGTAACATTAATAGGAGTGTTCGTTTTTTGTGTGTACAACCTTGAAAGATTCTTCATGGTATAAGCCGATGGACTATCAAGAGTTAATACATTTAGCGGTTTACTTGAAGGCTTCGTTATTATAGCGGTATGCCAATTTCTAAATCCATATGGTCTTAATATTTTAGTCTTTTCTTTGTTACCACTGTTTATATCTTTTATTATTTTAATAGCAGCCATATTACCGAGTTTCCCGTAATTAAGCTCATACTTTATAAAGTCGTTTTCTGGTGTGGTAAATAATGGAGAAACCGTATATATCGGTAACCTGTCTCCAGCGAAAAAAGTCTTGTAGATATCTTTTACACTTTCAGCAAAGCCATAGTTTGAGATAACCACTGCATCCGGTTGGAAATCGTTAAAAAGTTGAATGATATTTTGAAGTTTTCTGTAAAAATCCGTCTGAACATGTTTAAATTTACAATCACAGTTCCTCACTATTTCTTTAAACCCTTTGTAAAAGTCGAGCTCATTAGGTATTGATAAGGAATTTGTAAGTAGACAAATATACTTATGTTTGTTTTTAATCATTTTTTTCGCTAAATCTCTACCCGCATTTTTATAATCAAACCCAATAAAGTTAGCTGAAAAATCCGCTTTTCTATCTACAAATAATAACGTTTCGGTCTTGGATAGATTGCCATTTTCTGATATATATGGATTGTTTTTCTGAGTTTTGGCATGAAAAGAACTAATAGTTGCTATCCCAGATGCATTATATGAACGCAGTAGATTAACCGCTTCCACTTCCGCTTCAGTATTTTCCTCATTTGTTAACTGAAGTAGAACATTATATTTATTGGCTTCTGCATATTGTTTGAAACTTAGATAAAATTCCACATATTGTCTCGATCTCATATTGGGAAGTATTACCCCAATCAAGTTATTACTTCCCTTTCTTAGCAACTTTGCATTTTTATTTGGAATATAGCCAAGAGCGTTCGCAGCGTCCATGACCTGCTTTATCTTCTCACTACTAACATTTGCCTTTCCGTTTAAAACATTTGATACCGTTCCCTGAGCAACTCCTGCTAGCTTTGCTATATCTTTTATGGTAGCCATACACACCTCCAAAGTCCTGTTTTTTGATGTTATCTTTTAAAACAAAACTTATCATTACCCTATATTATATACTTAAATTATATAACAATAATGCCTATAAATATAGAAAATATTTACTTTTTTAGCTCGTTATAATAAGATTGTTCAAAACATATCAATATTTATTGACACGTTTCAATTCAAATGATATTATGAAATTGATTTTAAAGCAATTATTTTTTGTAAGGAGGAAAAAACGATGAATCAACTAAGAAGACTTATGGCTTTGTCTTTCGTTTTGTTAATGGGAGTCTCTGTTTTACTAACCGGATGTTCAAAAAACACTGACAATTCAGGTAAAGACGAAACCAAAGTAGAAACAAAGGACGAAACCAAAGTAGAAAAAAGTGACTCAGAAAAAAGCGATTCCGTAAAAGAACCCATCAAATTGACTTTTTATTATCCGGTCAATGTTGGAGGTAGCGCGGCACAATTGATAGAAGATATCTGCACTCAGTTCAACGCCGAAAACCCTGATGTATTTATTGAAGCGGTCTACACCGGAAACTATGACGATACCGTTACAAAAATTCAAACTGCTATGCAAGGTGGAACACCTCCAGACGTTTTCGTAACCCTCGCTAATCAACGTTTCACTATGGCCTCAACTGAAATGGCAATGCCTCTAGATGAACTAATAGCTGCAGACGAAGAAGGACAAGCTTACATTGATGATTTTCTTCCTGGATTCATGGAAGATTCATATGTTGACGGAAAAATATACTCTATCCCTTTCCAAAGAAGTACCGAAATAATGTACTACAATAAGGATCTATTTGAAAAGGCAGGTCTTGACCCAGAATCCCCTCCTACCACTTGGGATGAGCTGGTCGAATATTCTCAAAAACTTACAAATGATGAATGCTTTGGCGTTGGCCTTGCACTAAACTCAGGCTCAGCTCAGTGGCAGTTTACAGGATTTTCACTCGAAAACACATCCGATGGTAGGATGCTTATGAGTGAAGACGGTAAGGAAGTATACTTTGATACTCCAGATAATATCGAAGCTCTACAGTTTTGGTTGGATTTGCAAAACAAGTATAAGGTAATGGCTACAGGAGTAATTCAATGGACTGACCTACCTACCCAATTCCTTGCCCAGGAAGTTGCAATGATTTATCACACAACAGGGAATATGGCAAATATAAATTCTAATGCAACATTCGAATTTGGTACTTGTTTCATGCCTGGTAATAAGCAACTTGGAGCACCTACAGGTGGTGGAAATCTATACATAGCAAATGGAATTTCAGAAGATAGAGTTCAAGCTGCTTGGCGATTTATCAAATTCGCTACCGATACCACAAGAGCTTCTCAGTGGGCACTCGATACAGGATATGTTCCTACTAGAAAATCCTGCTTTGAGACTGACATGATAAAGACTTATTATGAAGAAGTTCCTCAAGCAAAGGTAGCCTTTGAGCAATTACCATATGCTAGACCTGAATTAACTACTTATGATGCTGCACAGATATGGAGAATACTAAACGACAATATTCAAGCAGCGGTTGTAGGTGATATGACGGCAGAAGAGGCGCTTAAAAACGCTCAAATGGAAGCCGATGAAGTACTAGCAGAATATAAGTAATGATTCCATAAGCTGCTGCACCACAAAATGCAGTAGCTTATTTTATGAAAAGAGGATTTAATGAGTAGAATAGGGTTAAAAAACAAAAGGAAAGAACGTATAGAAGCATGGCTATTGATAATTCCCGCTTTACTATTTATGCTTACATTTACTGTTTTTCCAATAGCAAGAAGTTTTTACTTAAGTCTGTGTAAGTACAAACTCGGTATGGGCGAACCTATTTTTTTGGGTTTAGCTAATTATAAAAGATTATTTACCTCAAAACTATTCTGGAAAGTTATGGTAAATACAATATATTTTGCATTAATAACGGTTATTCCGAGTATGGTTGGTGGATTAGGACTTGCGTTACTCGTGAATAGAAAAGGTAGGCATACGGGCTTTATTCGAACATCTTTTTTCTATCCCTGCGTCATGCCAATGATAGCCATAGCTAGTGTTTGGATGTTTATATACATGGCAAAAAATGGCCTATTTGACCAAATTTTAATCGCTTTAAACATGGAGCCAATGAATGTATTATCAAGTAAAAAAACCGTATTGCCTGCAATGGCTGTCATGTACATTTGGAAAGAAGCAGGCTATTTGATGATCTTCTTCCTATCCGGAATTCAGGCCATATCTCCGGATTTAACAGAAGCAGCGAGAATAGACGGAGCAACCAACTTTAATATTTTTCGAAAAATTACCTTACCGTTGCTTGGGCCTACATTTTTGTTTGTCTCAACAATAGCATTTACAAATAGTTTCAAGTTGGTTGACCATATTGTGATAATGACGGAAGGCGCCCCTAATAATGCAAGTACACTACTTCTTTATTATATTTACCAAAAAGGTTTTACAAACTTTGATTATGGTATATCCTCTGCCCTTACAGTTATTATGCTCATGTTACTGCTAATAGTATCCTTACCTAGATTCTTAAGTTTGGACAAAAAAGTTCATTATAACTAAAGCGAGGACGTTATGAAGACAAAAATATTTAAAATAATAATAACGCTTTTTTCAATAGTTCTAGCTTTGATAATGTTAGCTCCCCTCTTTTGGCTAGTGGTTACTGCCTTTACTGAGCCTACATTTAATATGAATTTTTTCCCAACGACAAGCTTTACATTTGGTAATTTAAAATATGTTTGGAATCAGGTGCCTTTTGGACAGTATTACATAAACACACTGATACTGGTTACGGTTACTTTCTGTGTTCAATTTGTTACTTCTACAATGGCGGGATATGCTCTTGGCGTTCTTGACTTCAAAGGTAAAATACTAATCTTCATCGTCATATTTATGCAAATAATCATTCCTAATGACGTATTAATAATACCTAACTTCATGACATTGTCAGAACTAGGATTAATTAATACTAAGCTAGGTATCATGATTCCGTTCTACGGAAGTGCACTAGCAATATTTTTGCTGAGACAGCATTTTAAGTCTGTGCCTAAAGCACTTGCTGACGCGGCAAAAATTGATGGTGCCAGCACGTGGCAAACTATTTGGAGAGTTTATATGCCAACTGCTAAACCGGCATACATGTCTTTTGCCGTAATATCCGTTAGTTACCACTGGAACAATTATTTGTGGCCATTAATAGTTACAAACTCGCCAAGCAATAGAACCCTAACCGTTGGGCTGGCAATTTTCGCCAAATCAAAAGAAGCAAATATGCAATGGGCAAATGTTTGTGCGGCGACTTTTATCATCATATTGCCTTTACTTATAGCATTCTTCTTCGTTCAAAAGCACTTTATAGAAAGCTTTATAAGCGCAGGAATAAAGGAATAGGTGAATTATATGAAGTTGAAATTTCTAGGCATTGGTGCAGGATTTTATCCAACGTATTATAATACAAGTGCCTATTTTATCGTAGATAATAATTTGATACTTATTGACTGTGGTGAAACCGTTTATAAAAGACTGCTTGATAGCATTGATATACATAGTGTTGATAATATTTATGTTCTAATAACCCACCTTCATGCTGACCATGTTGGAAGCTTACCGTCACTCATTTCCTATTGTGCATGTGTAGTTAACAAAAAAATACAGGTGTTACATAGCGAGGAAACGATCTGTGAATTATTAAGGCTTACAGGGATAAAGGAAAGTTTTTACACTCACCACAAACAGTTCGAACATACAATAAAAGGGGTCACCATTAAACCTGTTAGGGTTAAACATGCTAAGGATATGAAATGCTTTGGCTACGAGATTATAACGGAAGACGACCACATATATTACAGTGGTGATTCTTCCTCTATAAGCGAAGATATATTAGAAAAATACTTAAACGGACAGATAAAGAGAATATATCAAGATACTTCAAGCAGCATCTCAAATTCTTCATCCCATATGTATGTCGGTTTTTTAGAAGAAATTATCCCCAAAGAGTTCCGAAAAAATGTATTCTGTATGCATTTGGATAAAGACTACAAAGAAGAATTACGACAAAAAGGGTTTTCCGTCTGTGAATTTTAATTATTCATAGCGATAAATAAATCAATAATCTATCATATGGACTCTGTAAATAATTTTGTGTTTATCTCTTCTGATTAAGAAGGTTAATAGATACATATAATATTTTATAGCTATAATAATGATATTTTTGAAAAGAGACTGTAACATAATCTATGTAAAAATACCAACCATGAAAATAATAAGGTGTATTATCGAGCTATCATTCTTCTAAGATTGATAGCTCATTCTTTATAATGTCCCAATTTTTTGTCT
>PDWI01001170.1_pt1 | contig 42327 bp, 29 predicted proteins | sample 1430891 | NCBI WGS metagenome assembly PDWI01 (sample SAMN01162508, study PRJNA174530) | Oral metagenome, whole genome shotgun sequencing project. | biome: Marine environment; feature: Marine mammal; material: Swab sample of the gingival sulcus; isolation source: swab sample of gingival sulcus... | reverse complement strand
CTGGTGGCTGTGTTGGCGGTGGCACTGGTGTGGCTGTCCACGTGCTGGCTACTGTGGCTGGCAGTGTGGCTGTGGCTGGCGGTGGTGCGTAAGGGGGGCGTGGCAGGTAAATGGTGCGTCCTGCTGTGAGATAGGTGCTGTCCAGGCAGTTGGCTTGCATGATGGCATACACGGTTGTATTGGTGCGCATGGCTAGCGAAAAGAGGGTGTCGCCGGATTGGACGACGTACCGTACCCACCAGGAAGGGGGACCACAGGGGACAGGTGTGGGCTGGTTTATGGGCAGGAAGATCCTCATTCCGGCGAAGATGAATTCGTTTTGCAGGCAGTTTGCTTTGGCGATTGCCATGACGGTGGTGCCGGAGGTGGCGCTTAATGAAAGCAGGGTTTCGTTGGCTGTGACTTCGTGTACAGTCCACCCTTCTGGGATGTCTCCACAGCGAATGAGCAGGGGAACGGCCGTTGGCGTGCCCAGGCCTGATGAGGTGGCGGTGGGGGCTGGTGTTTTGGTGGGCGTGGAGAGGGAAACGGCCGTTGCTGTGGGTGCTAGTTTGTCGTTGTTTGTGGATAGCAGGCCAGCGATGATTTCAGGTGTGGGTTCGAGTGTTATTTGCAGTAGATCAATTTGTGACATTAACAACGCCATGATGATGACGAGGATAACCCCACTGGTGATGAGGACATTGTTCCGCCAGTTTTGATCTGCTGGTTGCCCGTTCATACTAATGTGCCGTTGATGTGATAGTCAGTTCTGTTTTCTTGAGACAGGTTTGGTGATAAGGGGAATAGCACGGACAAGGTGCTGCCTTCTCCCTGGTTGCTTTCAATCCAGACACGCCCGCCGTTGGATTCTGTGAGGGTACGTGCCACGGCGAGACCCGCACCTGTTTCGCCCAGCCCGTCAATGAGCGGGTTGTCAGCCCGGTACTGCGGATCAAAGACCCGGGCTAGATCGTCTATGTGGATACCACCGCCACTGTCGGAGACGGACATGTGCATGAAGCTGGTTTTTTCGCTCTGTCCGTTGTTTTCCACTTGAGGCAGTTCATCTATTGTGGCGCGAATGGCTATTTGGGTGTTTTGAGCGGACACTGTGCAAGCATTGCTGAGTAAGTTGCTGATGATTTGTTGGAGAGCCTTGCGGTTCACTGATAACTGGGGCATGTTGGGTTGAATTTGCATATCCAGTAGAAGGTTCTTTTCCCGGATTTGGGTGATGACGGTGGAAACGGCCGTTTCCACTACAGTTTGCACATCGACTGGTTCGAGATTGATTTCATTGGCGGTCTCATTTGATATAGTCAATTGCACAATCAGATCCAAGAAGGTGTCCATGCGTTCGACATTGGCCTTGACTCGTTTTAGGAAATCTCTTTGTTTTTCACCTAAGGAGCCTAACATCTCGCTTAACAGTAGCTCTGTGTACCCTGCGATGGATGTCATGGGCGTGCGTAGTTCTTGGGCTAACGAAATGACTAGCTCATCGGTGACTCCTCGTTCCCGTTGTGCAAGATTGGCTTCTAAGGTTTGCAGACGTGCCTGCGCTGCTTCTAATTGACTTGAATACCGGGTGATGGTGGTCATGATCCATTCGGTGCTGAGACCTTTTTCATCGGCTGCCGCTAAGGCCATGGCTTCTTCTGCTTCGATGAGCGATTCTCGAAGCGTCTCGATTTCTGTTTCTAGCGCGTCAACCCGATCATCTTGGTTCATCTGTTCGAGTTCTTCTAAAGCAGCGGCTAAGTCACGGGCTTGTTTGCTTGCTTTGGAGGCTTGAGATTCTGCTTGTGTTAGTCTGGCGTGAGCTGTGTCGAGTGCTGTCTTGAGTTGATCCCGTTCATCTTCTAATGAGATAATGCGCCCGCTCATCTGTTGATTATCCTGGCTGGATATGGGCATGGCAGTGATTTGGTCTGCTGCCTGGTGGAAGGTGTGGCTGTTGTGCAGTACCTGACCAAAGTAGGAGGCGAGGGCTGATGCCGCCGCTTTATCTGCTTCTGACCAATGGGATTCTGTTGTTTTGCCACTAAGTAACAGCAGTCCAACGGCCGTTCTCTCGGCAAACATCGGTTCGATGAGTAATGGGCCTTTTGGCTCTATCTCTAATCCTTCGTACCAAAGACGCAGTTGGCGGGCTCCTGTTCCATCATGTGTGAGTTCAAGGGAACGGTCTTCTGTGAGCGCCTGTTTGAGTGCGGGCCAATCTGCTAGTGGGATTTCCCATGTCTTTGATTCATTGGTGAATTGAGTTTGAAGATTGCTTATGATCAGGATGTGGTCTGGTTTCTCTGCCTGGATTAAAGCAAAGGAAATGTGATCAGCGGGTAAAAGCCGTTTTGCCATGATGATGGCGTTGTTTAGGTTTGCTTCTGGTTGCAGGGAGCTGATGACTTGGGTGGATAGATTGAGTATGAAGGGCAGTTTGGCGCCATGCTCTTCAATGCTCGCTCTGGGTGAAGCAGTGAGTATCTGCTCAGCTACATAGCGATAAACAAGCGTGGCCCAAAGCGGAAAAGTGACCAAATAGCCCAGGCGAATCCAATAGGCAATATTGGTTTGGGTGCTGATGGTGTCTGGGTTTGCCCAAAGATGGATGATATAAGAGATGAGCAGGAGCAAAAGGATGATTTGGCGCAGTGAAAACCACATTGAGCGTTGGGTGCCGGTTAGCACAACAGCGATGATGAGGGTGAGTAGCTGCAGGACAGCCCACATGGTGGCCTGGGTGGTGTCACCGTAGTCCAGGCCAGATAAAGCTTGTACAGGCCATGTTTGCGCAAAGAAGATATACATTACCCCGATCACGAGCATCAGGATAATGATAATCGTATCATTTAATTGAGGTTGGTTATCGAAATGGGGGATGAGTGCCCAGGTGATGAGAATGGCGGTGGCGGTGTTCATCGCTTGTTCGAGGGGCGGTAAAACGGAAACGGCCGTTACTGGGTTATTAGCGACAACCAAACCGGCCAGGAGCAGTCCCAGGCGCCCTGCAAATAGGGCGGCCGCTGCCCACATGGTGCGCCGCATAAGATGATCTGCTGGCTCGCGCCGCCATTGTGTAAACGAAAGGGCAAATATCACCTGTAAGGAAAAGAGTGTGATCAGATGATAAATCACATTTCCAGGTGGATTGCTTAGCAGTTGAATGATTTGTTCCAAAAAGGCCATGGCCATTATCAAATTTTCCTATATCCAGTATAGGATAGCTGATTTACCTTTCTGTTTCCATAAAAACTGAGTGAGTTTAGGTAACTGGGACTGAATTCCAAAATGTGTCTAATTCATACGCCATGTCAGTTAGGAGAATATGAATTAACTGTTTGAGCGGATCTGCTGGCTGTAAGGGGAGATACTGCTGCCAAATCTTGAGCAATACCTGATAAACATCATCGTGCCAGGTATCTGTGTCTTGCAGAATCTGTTTGCGAAGATGGGGAAAACAATCTTGAAAAATATCAGCATCCCAGCCACTCAATCTCAAATAGCTGAGAATTTGGGGCAAGGTTAACTGTGCTAAAGTGGGTTCCAGCGCCGTTTTTAAGGAGAAGAAATCATCTGGTCCCCCTGATTGCACGGCATCGTTGAAGGCGAGTTTGGTTTCGCTGCCAGCTTGTGGTGTGTTTCCCAGAAGATAGGCTGCCACTTGCAAGTTGCTTTGGTAATGGGAGGCTTGAAGAACCTGTCCCCCTTGTAATTGGATGTATTGGCCAATGGCATGATAGTTGACCATCATGGAGAAACTGCCATGCAGATTGGGCAAGGGATCGCCTGGATCAACGAGTGATTCGACTAATGAATGTCCACGGTCGCTTGAAATCAGCAGCAAACGGCCGTTGCCATATGCTTGCCAAAACTTAAGACAATCTAAGCCGCTGTTGGGGAACAGCAGTTTTGTGTCTGGTAGATAGGCTTCATAAAGGTTCAAAATATGATTGTAATCATCATCAGGATAGTAAGGTTGCTGTAATGGTATTGCTTCATAAGCAAGTTTCAATCTATCCCAAATGGCGGGGTCTCCGAGATTGGGTTCCGGCTGTTTGCTGTAAACTGTCAGTAAATTCTCACATAATTGGCCATCCTGGATGGCAAAACTATCTTGAGGAATGCTGTCGAAAAAGTAATTGGCAATCAGCACAAATGGATTTTGGAGCTTATCGGGGGTGAGGGAAAGGTTTTCGTGAACAAGGTGGAGGGCTGCCGGTGCTTGGGCATCAAACAGGGCGAAATCTAAAAGTCCGGCATCCAGCCACGGTTGGAAGCGGTCATGTGCCTGCCAGAATGCGAGGGTTTCAGGGACAAAGTCGGTCATGACAAATTTGATGGGGATGTCTGATAAGGTTGTGTGCCCCAGCCTGTCATGAAATTGGTGCAAAAAATGATACGCAAGCCGTCCTGACCCAGCTCCCAACTCGATGATGTAAATGGGTTGGGTCTGGTCAAGCTCGCTCACGGAGATGTCTCGCAGGTAGCCTAAAATGAGTTTGCTGTAGGTGCGAGCCATAAAGGGGTTTGTGCTTATGTAGTGGGGGACAATGTCTGCTTGCCAGGCATGGACTCCTTGCTCGAGGAAAAATTGGCGTTGAATTTGCCAAAGGATGGATTTGGATAGGCGTTGGTCGCCAGCAAGCATTATTGTCATTTGATTTCCTGAGGAACGGGAATTAAATAATACGACGAAGTCGTTTCCTCTTCTATGGTTAATGGATGTGTGACATGATTGTTAAAGGGGGAAGAAACTGCCATTTTCCACACATGGTATAGGGTTTCAATCTTGATATGCGACTATTTCTTTTCTCCATGATTAAAAAGGCTCTTGGATTATCCGCCTATTTCTGACATCACGCGATTGAGGGGAATGACATCTTCTTTGAGTTTATGCCCCCAAGGTTTTAAATAGATTGCATCTTTGATGAAGGTGGTGAGCGTTTCGTTATCAGTTCCATTACGCAACAGCTCTATGAGGTTGACTTCTTTTTCTCGGAGAAGGCAAAGGCGTAACCGACCGTCGGCTGTGAGGCGGGCGCGGGTGCAGTGGGCACAGAAGGGCTTGGTGATAGAACTAATGAAGCCGATGGTGCCGATTGAGTCAGGCAGCTTGAAGAGACGGGCTTCACCATCTAAACGGCCGTTATCCATTGCCGAGAGTACCCCTAGTTGAGCTGAAATCGTTTCCCTTAACTCTTCTTCACTGACAGTGCCCGCTTGCTGGAAACCGGCCACATCGCCAAAAGGCATCATTTCAATAAACCGCACCTGCCACGGGTGGTTGAGGGTGAGGCGAGCTAAATCAACCACATCTTCTTTGTCGTTGTAGCCCCGGACGATGACAGCATTGAACTTGATATCTAAGCCTGCTGCTTCGGCGGCATCCAGACCGCGCCACACATCTTCCACTTTACCCCAGCGTGTCAACCTGTTGAATTTTTCAGGATTTAAGGTATCGATGCTGATGTTGACCCGTGTCAGTCCGGCTGCGGCCAATGGTTTTGCCAGTTCGTCTAGCATTAGGCCGTTTGTGGTCATAGCCACGGTGCGCACCCCTGGGGTGTTGGCTATCTCTTTAACGATGTTCACAATATTTGAGCGCACAGTGGGTTCTCCACCCGTTAAACGGAACTTGTGGAAACCGATACCAGCAAATATTCTGACAAGACGCAATATTTCATCATCTTGTAACAAGTCTTTATGGGAACGAAACGTCATATTTTCAGGCATGCAATAAATACAACGCAAGTTGCATTTGTCTGTGAGTGAGATGCGCAAGTAATCGATGTTTCGGCCAAATCTGTCTAAAGGCATGGGGCAAATCCAAAGAGGGTTATTTTGTGGGAAAGGGTTTAGTTTTTCTGATGTTCCCCTTTTTTGTCCCAAATTTAACGTGTATCATCAGGCTTGTCAAAGGTTTTTATGAACTTTTTCTTTTTTACTGCAACAAATGCCTGCTGATTGGGTGAGTGATTGATGATTGTAGGGTAATCAATGGGTTTTCAAACTGCCAGGACTGAATTAGTGGCTATAATATTGAGTTGTATCTGGGAGTTACCAAAAGTTTTTGTATTTCAATAATCCAGTTGTGGATCGTTGATAAGGATATTGCTTTGAATCGTTCAAAATCACACATTCCAGGCTGGCTGGCGTTTGCCTTATCAGTCGCTTTTGTTTTGTCAAGTGTGGCCGTTATTATTTTTGCCTATTTAACTTTTCAGGTGGTGATGAAACGGCCGTTAAATCCCGTAGAGTCTGATGCTGTGGCAGTTGCTGATGTTGACTTGCAGCTAGAGCAAGCAGGTCCAGCGGCGGCTCCAACTGTTTCTGTGGGCATGCCCACGCCAACATTGTTCCCCACGCATGAGCCGTGGGAGGGGACGGATCGCGTGAATATTTTGCTCATGGGCATTGATCGGCGCCCTGGTGAAACCTTCATTTCACGAACAGACTCCATGATGGTTGTTTCCATTGACCCGGAAACAGAGACGATCTCTATTTTGTCGGTTCCTAGAGATTTATATGTCTCGATCCCGGGGCGGGGCAGAGATCGAATCAACACGGCTTTTGTGTATGGGTCTGCGGGCAATAGCCCTGAGGGTGGGGCTTCTCTGGCTATGCAGACCGTGGCTTACAACTTGGGCGTTCCCGTTGATCATTATGTGATGGTTGATTTTAGTGCCGTTATTCGTGGCATTGATATTTTGGGCGGTATTGATGTGTATGTGCCCCAACCCTTAAATGATCCAACTTACCCAGACATGAATTATGGTTACGATCCATTGTACATCCCGGCTGGTACCCAACATTTGGATGGCGAACTTGCCTTGAAGTATGCTCGCACCCGTCATGTTGATAATGATTTTGGTCGAGCGAGCCGCCAGCAGCAAGTGATCTTGGCGGCTCGAGACAAAGCGGTTTCGATGGGAGTTGGCAGTTTGTTGACAAAAGCGCCTTCTCTTTATCAGCAGGTGGAAAGTGGTATTAAAACGGATTTGAGTTTGGAGCTATTGATTGCCTTAGCCAGAATGGTTAGTGAAATCCCGGAAGAAAATATCCGTAATGAAGTCTTGGATTACAATTATGTGTCAGGTTACCGTACGGAAACTGGCGCTCAGGTATTGGTTCTCAACAATGCCACTGCAGCTCCCCTCATCCAGGAACTTTTTTACGGTGAATAGCCTGTATGGTATCTTCCTTAAACTGGGGCATGTATATGTGGATGTGCGCTGGCCTCAGTGCGCACGAATGGTACGCGGATGTGCCATTCTCCACACCCCTCAAATTTGAAAAATTAAGGTGTTGGTATGAATCGAGATGAATTTGTTGCACGTTTGTTGGAACGGCCGTTACTCTTGGATGGCGCGATGGGAGCCTGGATCCATGCGAAGGGCATTCCCAATGATATAAGTTTAGGCACCGTCAATGTACAGAATCCTGCCATTGTGGCTGAAATTCATCAAGAGTATATTGAAGCGGGTGCTGATATTCTTGAAACGAACAGCTTTGCTGCGAACCGCCTGAAACTGGCGGAGCATGGCTTGCAAAAGGAGACGGTGGCCATTAACCAGGCTGCTGTGGATGTGGCACGACGTGTGATCGCCAAGTTTCCACACAAGCCTGTTTTACTTGCTGGTTCTGTGGGGCCTTTAGGGGCGACGCTGGCTCCCTTAGGCCGAGTTTCGGTATCTCAGGCAAGAGAAGCCTTTCGTGAACAGATTGAAGCTTTGCTAAGTGCTGAAGCGGGCGGGGTTGACCTCCTTATCCTGGAAACGATGTCAGATTTTAAGGAATTGAAAACGGCCGTTACGGTGGCGCGTGACCTTTCTGCTGACATTCCCATCATTGCTCAAATGACTTTTACCCGGGATGATCGCACCTTGCTTGGTCTCCGCCCAGACGAAGTGGCGCGAAAGCTGGCAGAGTTGGATATTGATGTGATGGGCGTCAATTGTTCCACGGGACCCGCCAATGTCTTGCGCATTGTGTCTATGATGCATCAAGCTGTGCCAGAACGGCCGTTATCCGCTGCGCCTAATGCTGGTTGGCCTGAACAGCTCGAGGGGGGGGGCGTGAGGTACCCGGCCACGTCGGCTTATTTTGGCGAGTATGCCCGTTCTTTTGTGGATGCGGGAGCGCGGATTGTCGGTGGCTGCTGTGGCACTCGGGCTGAACACATCCAGGCGATGCGTGCTGCTTTGGATAACCCATCAGCCCCGAAACGGCCGTTACCCACCATCCAGATTGTGCCCCAAGAAGCAGCAGCGGAAACAACAGCGGCCGACAAACCAACCCAAATGGCTCAAGACCTGGCTGCTGGCAAATTTATCATCACGGTGGAGATGAGTCCGCCGCATGGCATTGCCACCGAACGCCTGCTGGCTGGCGCCCGTATGCTCAAAGAAGCGGGAGCTACCATGCTCAATTTAGCAGACAGCCCGCTGGCACGGATGCACATGAGCGCCTGGGCTGCCGCCCATCTGGTGCAACAAGAAGTTGGTGTGGAAACGGTGCTGCACTTTCCCACCAGAGGACGCAACTTGCTGCGCATTCAAGGGGATTTGTTAGCTGCCCACGCCATGGGCATCCGCAATCTTTTTGTTGTCATGGGCGACCCCACGCGCATAGGTGATTTTCCTGAGGCGATGGACAGCTACGACATTGTGCCTACTGGCTTGATCCAACTCATCAAGCAGCAGCTTAATCAGGGGGTGGACAAAGCTGGTCGTTCCATCGACCAGGCCACCAGTTTCACTGTGGGCTGTGCTGTTAGCCTGACACCCAAGGATCCTGAACGGGAAATGCGCTTGCTGCACAAAAAAATTAAAAATGGCGCAGATTTTGCCTTAACGCAGCCTGTCTTTGACCCAGCTGCTGCCAAACAGTTTATTGAGACTTACGAAAACAGCTATGAGGAACCGATGCTGCCTCTGGTGACAGGTATCAAACCTCTCTACAACAGCCGCAACGCCGAATTCCTGCACCACGAAGTGCCCGGCATGGTTATCCCTGCTGAACAACGAGAACGCATGAAGCAGGCTAAAAAACAGCGTCGTGAAGGTGTCCTCATCGCCCAGGAAACGTTGGCTCAAGTCAAGGATTTTTCGCATGGCACGTACCTCATCCCCGCCTTTGGCCGCTTTGATTTGATAGCAGATATAATTGATTCGTTAAATTGAGAGAAATGATTGCGCTTAAATGCTGTGGATGCTTCAGATGCATCTCGAATGATATGAAAATATGTTTAAGGAACGGTGCCGTTCGCTTTCATTTGTGCAAATGATTGAGTGGCTGTTCCTGACGGAATATGGAGGAAGATGATCGTGGTCGAAAAGCAAGTTGGAAAATCAAGTATTACTATTCAGAATAAAAAACGTTTTTTTGTTATTTTGTCTTTTGTTGTTGTGATGCTCCTGTGGGTGGCCGGCTGCGGGGGGCAGCCCGCCAACGATGAGGAGATGGGGGAAATGGAAACAGTGGCGGTGGAAACGGCCGTTCCTACTGAAATACCTCCCACTCCAGAACCGGCTGCCGTGCCCGAAATTGAAGGGGAAATTGCCGTTACCAGTCAAAGCGCTGTCAATGTCATGGCTGTGGCTGACCTGGCTGACGCCAAGATTGAAGCTCCTCCGACCAATCTCGCGCTGGTCAGTGATGTTTATATGCTTGAGCGTGCCGAAACGGCCGTTACTGGACAAGTTGCTATCAATACCCCCGCAGAAGCCGAGGTGGACTTGCTCGATATGGTTGGCTGGGATGGGGTATCCTGGACGTTTATTCCTTCGGAGTACGATTCTGCCAGGCAGCAGCGTCGCTCTGCCGACCATGCCTTGTTTTCGGCTGTGGCGTTGGCGCAGGTGGCACAGCCTGACCCCATCCCCACCACAATCATGGCAAGCACCCTCACGATGAGCGAGGACGGGGAGCTGGTGGGCACATTGGCTGACGCTCCCGCTGACGTGGCGAATGCATACCTGCAGCTGACGGACCCTGAGGGAAATATAACGGCCGTTCTTGCGGACAGCGAGATCCAAACGGGGCTTGTAGACGCTGTTGTCGGCGCGGTAGAGCCTTATGCCGGCCTCAACTTGAACATCCAAGGTGTATCTACTGACGACCAAGAGGCTTTCATGGTCTTTGTGCAAAATCTCTCTGACGCATTGAGCGCTCAAGGGAAAAATTTAGCCCTGATGCTGCCCGCTGCGGAAAGCATGGATTTAGGAAGCTATGATTGGGCGGCATTGGGCAGCATTACAGACAGCCTCTACCTGCCATTGCCGCTTGACCCTGCCAGCTATGAAGAGGGGGCAGGGTCGCAGCTGCTGACTTGGGCAACAGATAACCTCGACCGGCGCAAGCTCGTGGCTCTCATTCCTACCGGTGCTGTTCTCAATTCAGACGATACCTGGACAGTGTTGACCGATGAAGAACTACAATTGCATTTTGATGATGTAGCGCTTGTGGTGGAGCCATCTGCGGTTGAACTAGAAACGGCCGTTACAGCAGAAATTTCGGGCACTGTGCCCTCCATCCAATGGCATGAGGACAGTGCCGCCTATCATTACCCGGTAGAGGATGGTGAAGTATGGTTGGCGTCTGCAGAGAGCATTGCCCAACGGATGGAAACGGCCGTTAACCACAATCTGCAAGGTGTCGCTTTTACCACGCCCATCTCACTATCTGAGTCTGAGCAGGCGGCTCCCGCCTTTGTCTGGACTGTTGTCGATGAGGAAGGGCACATCATCGCCGAAGAGAGCAGCGACGACACTGCTTTCAGTTGGGAAGGTGCTGCAGAACCGGGCGAGTTTACTCTTCAAGTCGATTTTGTATCAGGAGAAGCGATCATACCCTTGGGCACATTTCCGGTCACCGTAGCAGAAAATGGGGGTGAAGCAGCTGGTATTGTCAAGAGAAATACCTTTGTGCATGTTGGCCCCGGTGAGAGCTATGAAAAGTTCCCGGCGCCTATATTCAAAGATACCGAAGTTGAGATTGTTGGTCGTGATGAATTTGGCTATTGGCTTCAGGTTAAGTTTTCAGACAGGGCAGGGAGACAGACGGGCTGGGTGGCAACCAGCATGCTCACGCTCGCCGATGACTTTGATATGGATGCTATCCCAGATATGACTGATGAGCTTGTGTCTGCGCCAGCTAGTGCCGCAGCAGATGCTTCGGCAAACACGGATACCTCCGCAGACGCCGCGCCTGAGTCACCAGCGCCATCATCTGGCCCACCGCCGCCAGTTTCTGCGCCACCAGTGGCAGTGGGCGGTTTTGAGTTAGGGGGACAAACGCACTCATTTGCTAATCCTGACCTGATGGCTTCAGCTGGCATGAACTGGGTTAAATTCCAGCACAAGTGGGGTTCTGGCAGTAATCCCAATGACCTGGCTGGACGCATCAACAGCGCCCATGGTGCTGGTTTTAAAGTGCTGTTAAGTATCCCGGGCGCCAATACGTACCCTGAGAGCATTAACTTTGAGGAGTATGTTCAGTTCTTGGCAGGGGTTGCTGCCTTAGGCCCAGATGCCATTGAAGTTTGGAATGAGATGAATATCGACTTTGAGTGGCCAGCCGGGGAGATCGATCCGGCTAGTTATGTCAATAACATGTTAGCTCCTGCTTATAATGCTATCAAAGCTGCCAACCCCAATGTGATGGTCATTAGCGGGGCGCCTGCCCCAACTGGTTTTGACAATAACACGAACGCCTGGGCGGATAATCGCTACATGGCTGGTATGTTGGCGGCTGGCGGCGGCAACTACGCTGATTGCATTGGCGCACATTATAATGCGGGTGCCAGTTCGCCTTCGTCAACCACTGGTCATCCCTCGGGCAGCGCTCACTACAGTTGGTATTTGCTGCCTACTTTGAATGTCTATGCTCAGTTTGGGAAGCCTGTTTGTTTTACAGAGTTGGGATATTTGTCTGGCACTGATTATGGCGGTGTCCCGGAACGTTTTTCCTGGGCGGCCAATACCTCTGTGGAACAACATGCGGCTTGGCTGGCTGAGGCGGTGAGTGTGGCGGCTAACACAGGAAATGTGCGCCTGATTATTGTCTTTAATGTTGACTTTACACATTGGGGAGATGATCCGCAGGCTGGTTATGCTATGGTACGCAAGAATGGTGGATGTCCGGCTTGTGCCACGTTGGCCAATGTGATGGGGCGTTAAATGCGCGGCCATTAAATCATTATCGATGGGGCATGATGCTATTTCTTGAGGCTGACGATGCAGGTCTGTGTTTTATGTCATCGTCAGCCTTTAAGCAGTCCTGTTGACGATTTTGATGTCATCATTTTCGTTGATGGGGGGGGGCGGCTGGAATTTTGCAATGAATTGTTCGTAGACGAGCTGGGTTGAAAGGACGCCTGCCAGGGTCATGTCATCGCTTTCGCTGAGTTGACCTAGTCGTTCGATTTTCTTTTTCAGGTTGGCTATGGCATTTGGATTGAAGCAGCTGGCTGCTTGAATTTTCTCGCTTGAGAGCATCTCTTGCACCCAGGATAACGGCCGTTTCTCGGGGAAGAAGCTGCGATGAATGGGGGCACGGTACGGCCGTTTTGGCCGGTTCCAAATTTCGTCGGGGAGGATGTCGCTGACCGCTCGTTTGAGGATATGTTTCTCATCGACACCTCTCATCTTGTATTGAGGTGGAAGCTGATTGGCGTATTCCACGACACGATGATCTAGGAATGGGAAGCGACCTTCAATAGAATGACCCATTCCTACTCGATCCCCCTGGGATGAGAGCAGGTATTCAGCCATGAACAGTGTGATCTCCAGGTATTGGGCTTGAGCCAGGGAAGTCCAAGAATCAAAATCAGCCGGTAATGTGGGAACGGCCGTTTCCTTTCCGTGGAGCGCAGTTTTGAGTTCATTAGAAAAGACCCGTTTGGCTCGGCTCGTATTCCGCCAGCGGATCAGATGGGAATAATAAGGATTGTGGGTATCGGTAAGAGCATAGCCGAAAAATTTCTGTAAATAAGCAAGATTGCCTTTGCTGAGGTTGGAAATGTATGGATAAAGCTTCGTGATCAGTAAAGGTCGCATTTCTGATTGTGGCTGCTTGGCCCAAAAACGGCGAACTTTATTTTCCTTGAAGATGTTATAGCCACCCAAAAATTCGTCAGAGCCTTCTCCGGTAAGCACAACCTTGAAATTTTTGTCTTGCACAAGTTTAGACAATAAAAATAGGGGCACTGGTGATGTGCGTGTGATTGGCGTTTCTGTATGCCAGATGACCTGGGGAAAAGCATCACCAATATCACGATGACTGGCGGTAACAATGTGGTGCTGAGTCCCTAAATGATGTGCCATTTGTTGCTGGAAAGGAGTTTCGTCAAAAGCTTCATCGGTGAAGGCAATGGAGAAGGTTTCTAATTTGTTGTCGGTGTAATGGCGAATAAAGGCTGTGATAGCTGAAGAGTCCAGCCCGCCACTCAGATAAGCCCCCACCGGCACATCTGCTCTCAGGCGAATCTGTGTGGCGTCAACAAGCAAGTTGAGGAGTTCTAAAGCAGCTTCATCTAAGGAATAGGGAGGGAGGGTGGTTTGTGTGCTGGCATGAGGGAATTGAGGCTGCCAATATGGTTCAATTTGGATAGGTTGACCTGGTTTTGCCAGCAGCCAATGGCCTGGGGGTAAAGTGTAGATATTTTTGAAGGCGGTTCTGGGGGAGAGGGGACTCCAATAGGTGAATATCTGGTCAATAGAAACTGGGTCTAACGCTGCGGGCACTCGTGGATCTGTGAGCAGCGCTTTGATTTCTGAGGCAAATAACAAAGCGCCATCTTGTTCTGTGTAGTATAACGGGCGAATGCCAACGCGATCTCTGGCGATAAATAGAGTGTGTTCACGTTCATCCCAAATAGCAAAAGCAAATTGTCCGTTGAGGTGGTGTACGCAATCGACGCCATATTCTTCGTAAAGGTGAACGATGATTTCAGTATCTGAATTGGTTGCCAATTGATGGCCTAGCTTTTTGAGGGCTGGCGTGAGTTCAATGTAGTTGAAGATTTCCCCGTTGAATACAATCCAAATGGTGCCATCTTCATTGCTAATGGGTTGTTGTCCCCCATCCAGGTCGATAATGCTCAAACGGGCATTGCCCAGGCCTACCCCGCTTTGGTCATCTTGAAAACGGTAGATGCCAAACTGATCGGGACCGCGATGCCGAATGGCACCAAGCATGTTTTGTAATTGGGATGCGGTTATGGGATGTTTTGTTGTTTGGTTGAGAGAGCCTACGATTCCGCACATAGTTTTGCCTTTGTCCCGAAGATGTGATTAGTATAGGAATGATTCACTTACGACTATGCTTACAACCTTGTCTTGGCGGAAGTGCCGGGCACTGGGTGAGGGCACTGCTGTGGATCAGCGGTTCTTGAACTTCTGTTTTTGGCCTACCATGGCGGTCATGCCTCGCTGCCAGCTATCTGATTCGTCGCCGAAACCTTCATGTTGGAAGCGGTAATCATTTTTGCGGATGAACTCGTCTAATTCTGTGATCAGCGCGGTGAGTTTTTCTTGATGTATTTGGATCAATGTGTCAAATGTGAATTGATTGGGTGCGATGTCGAGCGATTGACGCAGATGGGGGAGGCAGAGGCCATCGGATTTTTTTAAGGCTGCAATCATCTGTTCATCTTGTTCAGCCAGGGTATCGATAACGGCCGTTACCGCTAAATCACTCATCTCTTTTTTGCGCACACAAGCGGGACAGGGTATGTCGGTGGTTAAATGTTTGGCTACACTTTTGTTTTTGAAATCTGGCTCTTTGTCGGAAGTGCTCCAAAATTTTGACTGTAAAAATGTTGATTTACTGTGCGAATGATTGACTTTGGCTAATGAGTTGTTGATGGTGTTGATGACATCGCGGTAAATGAAGGCGATGCCCAATGGGGCGCTGTCGCCTGCCTCTGGCAGCTGCCAGGCATGTTCATGACAAAAGCCCAAAGAGGAGCGAATCCTTAACCGGGTATCAACATCGTTGACGCTGTCGAAAATGAGACCTTTTAACTGGCGTTCAACGGAGTTGTTTGCCCAGCAACAAATGGGGCAGCCGGGTAAATCACTAGCCTCGATCACTTCATGATAACTAAAGGGGGAGAGTTGGGGCATGAGGGTCCTCGCCGTTTTTTGAAACTGACGATGCAATTCTGTGTTTTGTTTTATTGTCACTTTTTAATGATGTATGTTGACAACGGTGCCATAGAGTGACCAATTGTAAATCCAATTAGCATCTGCTGTTGATAGGTTAACACAACCGTGGCTCATCTGGTAGCCAAAATTATTGTGCCAATAGGTGCCATGGAGGGCGTAATCTTCAAAGAAGTACATGACATAGGGTACGTTTTCTAAATAGTAATCATATCCCAGCCTGGATCCGTCCATTGTTTGACTTTCAAAGCGCAGCCAAATTCGGAACATCCCGGTGACTGTGGGATGGTCGTCCATGCCGCTTGATATTTTTGTGCTGTAGACAATCTCGTTGCCTTCATAGGCATTGAGTGTTTGTGTGGAAAGATTGACGTCGATCCATTTTTCGTTGTGGCTAACCCCAAAGGGGCGCATGGCGGGCTTGCCCAATTGGGGGGCTAGAAAAGTGGGAACCAGGGTGGGGGTGGGAGTGGGTGTATTGGTGGGTGTGGGGGTGATGGTCCATGCTGCCCGGGCAGCAGCATGGCTACTTTTTTCTGCGATTTGTTTGGCTTGTATAGGGGTTGGCGCCGGGCTGCTGGGTTGTGGCGTTGCTCCATTGGCGGGCGCGGGTGTCATGTTCAGGAGGGGGGTGGGTTGGAGATTAGCGATGAGGCGGGGTGGCTGGGTGGCGGATTTGCCGGTGTTGTGTGCCAGAATAACGGCCGTTCCCATGGCTATCAGCACCAATAGTAATATTCCGATTCCAGCAGCTGCCTGCCAGCCCTTGATCATTTTGTCTGTGTGATCGGGTTCGTTACTCATAATGGGTCACAAGAGCTAAAGTGGGACGCAGTGGTTGACATAACACCGCAGATGTCTGCCCGTTTGTTATTGAATGGCTTTTGCCTGCTGGTATTGGTTTAAGAAACAGAGAATGCCATCTGTGATTCCTTGAGCTGGAACTGAGGAATCGGTTGTGATCTGTTCTCTATCTAAATTCATGAAACCCACTTCAATGATGATGGCTTGGATACCGGGTGGTAATTCACGGAACGCATGGTAATCTGTCATGTCGGGTGTGATGGTATTGGCATGGTAGTCCATTTTGGTGGCGTTGCCATAGGCATTTTCCATGCAAATAGAGAGCGCGGTTGAATCAGTTATACTGGAGCCAGAAATCTTGAAGCCGGTAGCCAGCTCGTTGACATAGTCACAAGAATCGGCATGGACTGAGATAACGGCCGTTCCTGAATAGTTGGGCAGCCGGGGATCGAACTCATCAAGCGAATCCACACGAATACCCATCTCTTGTAAATTAGCTACAACTTGTTCTACAATTCCTTCATTGACTTGCGCTTCAGTCAGGCCATCAGCACAGATAGCCCCTGTATCAAATCCTCTATGGCCTGATATTAACCCGATGCGGATAGGCCCAGGGCTTTGCCTTAAGCGCTGCACTACTGGTTGTGCGGGCACAATTTTATGAATTGGAGCCGTCAAGGCACCTGCTTCATTTGTTAAAGCTGCTGCTACATTTGCCGCATCTGCCTCTGCCTCCTCTGGACTAAAATACCAATACACGGCAGCCATACCGCTAAATGCTAAAATAATAAAAATGACAGTTAGCAAGTTCCGTTTTAAGAAATTTAAAATTGGTGGAGTTTGTGGTTGCCCAGGCGAGTTTGAGAATTGAGATCGCATGTTATTATTTTACAACATTTTGTATATTTCGGGAATAATCTGAAGCGGCCTGAAACGATTAGAAAGTTTTATGAAAATCCAACGCAATCATTATAGATTGCGGTATACTTGTCTGAAATCATTTTGAGACGAGAAAAATCATTTATTTGAGACATTTTTGTCTTTAATCTCAACTATTCTATTAAATTGAGAGGCTTTAGGAACAAAACATGGATGAACAACCAAAAGGAACCCGACCATCGATTTCCATTTGGGTATGGATTTTGGGTGCCCTCGCTATCGTTTTCGGCTTGTGGCTGTGGACGAGCGGCCAATTGAATCGCCCTGAAAGTGCGAGTTTGCAAAAAGTAATGACGGCCGTTGAAAATGGTCAGGTCAAGACAATCACTGTTACTGGTGATAATATGGATGTAGAAATGGAAGATGGCACCATCATTTCTACGACCAAACATCCGAAGGACAGCCTGGCTGAACTATTTGAGTATTATGGCATTATGGCGGAACAGCTAGAAGGTGTCGCTTTGACTGTCAAAGACCAAAGTATGTGGAACAATTTGCTCACCGTGGTCATTTCGATTGGTCCAATCTTACTGTTAATCTGGATTTTTAGTCGAGGTTTTAGCCAAATGCAAGCTGGAGGTGCTAATAATATCTTTGGTTTTGGGCGCAGCAAGGCAAAAAACTTAAACGACTCAGATCGTCCAACTGTCACGTTTGAAGATGTGGCCGGGGTGGAAGAGTCGAAACTTGAATTGGCAGAAGTCGTTCAGTTTTTGCGTGAACCTGAAAAGTTTGTGCAAGTGGGCGCTCGTATTCCCAAGGGTGTTCTCATGGTGGGTCCCCCGGGAACAGGCAAAACTTTATTGGCTCGAGCCGTCGCTGGTGAAGCAGGTGTGCCCTTTTTCCACATATCTGGATCTGAATTTGTGGAGATGTTTGTGGGGGTTGGCGCCAGCCGGGTTCGTGATTTATTCGATAAAGCAAAACAAGCGGCTCCAGCCATCGTGTTTGTAGATGAAATTGATGCGGTGGGGCGGCAGCGCGGGGCTGGTTTAGGTGGCGGTCATGATGAACGCGAACAGACGTTGAACCAGATTCTTGTGGAGATGGATGGGTTTGATAATGAAACAAACGTTATTGTGATAGCGGCGACCAATCGCCCTGATATTTTGGATCCGGCGTTGATGCGACCTGGGCGATTTGACAGGAAGGTGTTTGTTGATTTACCAGATGTGCGGGGTCGGGAATTAATATTGAAGGTTCACGCCCGGGGAAAACCGGTGTCAAGTGAGGTTAGTTTTAAGGATATTGCTCGTTTGACAGCTGGTTTCTCTGGTGCTGATTTAGAGAATTTGATGAATGAAGCGGCTATATTTGCTGCTCGTCGTGATAAACGCACAATTGGGTTACTTGAGTTCCAAGATGCTTTTGACCGTGTCTTGATGGGGCCAGAACGAAAAAGCCGGGTGATGAGCGAAGAAGATAAAGAAACGGTGGCTTACCATGAGGCTGGCCACGCTGTTGTTAGCTTCTTTTTGCTTCACACTGACCCGGTTCAAAAAATTACGATTGTACCTCGTGGGCAGGCTGGCGGTTATGTTATGGATTTGCCAGAAGAGCGCCTGACGCAGAGCCGTGAGTTTTTCCTGGATCAAATCACAATGGCTTTGGGTGGTCGAGCGGCTGAAGAGATCTTTTTTGAACGGATTACAACTGGCGCGTCTAGTGATTTACAGCGAGCGACGCAGATGGCTCGAGCCATGATTATGGATTATGGTATGTCTGAAACTTTAGGGCTGCCGACTTATGGTAATAGTAATTCGGATCCATTTTTGGGTCGTGATTTTGGCGGGGGTCGAGATTATAGTGAAGAAGCGGCTGAAGCGATTGATGAAGAGGTGATGGGTATTTTGGATGATTGCTATGAACGCGCGTTAGAGATTATCCGGGAGCATCACGATAAAATGGTTCTGTTGGCTGATACGCTGTTAAATGTGGAGACTTTGGATCGAACTGAATTTGAGAAATTGATGAATCAGCCAGGGAATGGTCATGTTGCCGAAGAAACATTAGCTGAAGGGAGTACAGCATCCCCACCGCCAGATATCGATTTTGATGTAGCTGGCTAAAAAATGTCTGGTTTAATTGCCCTCTCATCATAAATGGTTGATGGGAGGGTTTTTTGTTTGCAGCAGGAGTTTGCTGGAGGAGTTTGCCATGGAAAAGGAATTGCACTTAAGGAAAGATGGTTCTGTATTGACTGTTACCTTGAATCGCCCATTAAGCCATAATGCGATGACGCCAGCCATGGTGGCGGGATTGACGGCTGTTTTCCAAGATGTCAATGATAGGGATGATATTCGCGTTGTCGTTTTGACGGGTAACGGCCGTTCCTTTTGTGCCGGGGCTGATTTATCATTTATGCGTGCTGCGGCTGATTTTAGCTTTGCAGATAATGTCTCTGATGGTGAAGCGATTTTTGACTTGATGGCAGCTGTTGATCAGTGCCGTAAGCCTGTGGTGGGCAGGATAAATGGTGCAGTGATCGGGGGCGGTGTTGGTTTGGTTAGCTGTTGTGATATTGTGGTGGCTGTCGAGCGGGTAAAATTCTCTTTTAGTGAGGTGCGTTTGGGTATTTTGCCCGCTGTTATTTCGCCGTTTGTCATCGCTAAGATTGGCTCGGCTCATGCGCGTGAATTGTTCTTGACGGGGGAGCGTTTTACGGCTGAACGGGCTCGTGAGATTGGTTTGGTGCAGCATGTGGTTCCTGAGGATTCTTTGGACGAGAAGGTTGCAGAGCGTGTGAGTGCTTTGCTGCAAGGGGCGCCGGGGGCACAAACTGCGGGAAAGGAGCTCATTCAAGTGGTAGCCTGTCAAGAGAAAATGGCTGTTCGGGAGTATGCTGCCAATCTTATTGCTCAATGCCGTGCCAGTGCCGAAGGACGTGAGGGTATGAGTTCTTTCCTGGAGAAACGCAAGCCAGCTTGGCAGGAGGAATGATGATGGCGTTGGGTGCTTTCAAGAGGATGGATAACCCATCGGTGTAGATTTTGCTGGGAGGGTATGTATGTTTAACAAGGTTTTGATCGCAAATCGTGGTGAAATTGCTTGTAGGATCATTTTGGCTTGCCGGGAATTAGGCGTGGCCTCGGCTGCCTTGTTTTCAGATGCAGATCAGGACATGCCCTGGGTGAGATTGGCGGATGAGAGCTTTCATTTACCTGGGGTGACTGCGGCTGAAACTTACCTGAACCAAACGGCCGTTCTCGATATTGCTGTGCAGTGTGGCGCAGCAGCGATCCATCCTGGTTATGGGTTTTTGAGCGAAAATCCAGAGTTTGCCGAGGCTTGCGCGGCTCGGGGAATCACGTTTATTGGACCGAGCCCTGCGGCGATGCGTGTGCTGGGCAGCAAGGTGGCGGCTCGTGTGTTGGCTCAGCAGGCTGGTGCGCCTGTTATTCCCGGTGTTGATGGTGCAGACAAAACGCTTGAAGAATTAGAGATGACGGCAAACGCCATGGGCTATCCCGTGTTGATTAAGGCGAGTGCTGGGGGTGGGGGCAAAGGGATGCGTGTGGTGCAGCGAGCGGAAGAGTTTGCAGATGCGCTGCAATCTGCCCGCAGTGAGGCTCGCTCTGCTTTTGGCAATGATCATGTCCTGATCGAAAAGTTCTTCACGGAAATACACCATGTTGAGGTTCAGGTCTTAGGAGACCAGTATGGCAATCTCGTCCATTTGTATGAACGTGAATGTTCTATTCAACGTCGTCATCAAAAGATCATTGAAGAAAGCCCGTCACCTGTCGTGTCTCGTTTTGAGGCGCAAGGTGCTGATTTGCGCAAGCGTATGACGGCGGCGGCGGTGTCGTTGGCTAAGGCAGCTAACTATGTCAGTGCTGGCACTATTGAGTTTGTGGTGGATGGTAACGGCCGTTTCTATTTCCTGGAGATGAATACCCGGTTGCAGGTTGAACATCCGGTGACTGAATTTGTGACGGGGATTGATTTAGCGTCCTGGCAAATTCGCATAGCCAATGGCGAACCGTTATCGTTCAGGCAAGCGGATATCGGGCAGAACGGACATGCGCTGGAATGTCGCGTGTATGCTGAGGATCCGGCAAACCACTTTTTGCCTTCTATTGGTGAAATTAGTTACTATCGCCGTCCTTCTGGTCCAGGAGTGCGGGTGGATGATGGTATCCAATCGGGGACGCGAGTGTCACCCTTTTATGATCCGATGTTGGCGAAGGTGATCACACATGGGTATGACCGAGATGATGCGGTGCGTAAAATGGGGCGGGCGTTGTCAGAAACGGCCGTTTTGGGGGTGACAAGCAATCTGCCATTTTTACGAGCCATTTTGGAGGAAAAAAATTTCCAACAGGGTCACACCAGTACTAATTACATCCAAAGTCATATGGCTGAGTGGCAGCCGGCGGTGGCGTTGAGTGAGGTAGAGCGTTTCACCATTGCGGCGGCTGAGTTTTTAGCGGGGGATAGTCAACGGGATGGAGGGAAAACGGCCGTTCACGATACCACATTCCAGGCAGATCCCTGGCGTGAAGTCGGATCGTGGCGTAACGTAGAATGCTAATGAAAAAGGGGCGGGTAAATTCACCGCCCCTTAGGAACAGAAATCAAGTAATACGCTCTAGAACAAGCCAACCACCTTACCCGTTTCCAAATCCAGATCCACATCATAGTAAGCAGGTCTTGTGGGCAACCCCGGCATGGTACTCATGGATCCTACCAGAGGATAGATGAAACCGGCGCCTACACTGGCGCGCAAGTCACGGATAGGCACAGTGAAGCCTGTGGGAGCCCCTTTTAACAGCGGGTCATGACTTAAGCTCAAATGGGTCTTCGCCATACACATTGGCAAATGATCAAAGCCATTTTTAGTATAAAGCGCGATCTTTTCTTCAGCCTCTTCAGAATACTCAACGCCATCAGCCCCGTAAATTTGCGTAGCAATGGTTTCGATTTTTTCTTTGATGCCCATCTCATCCGTATACAAGAATTGGAAGTTGCTAGGCTGTTCGCACACTCTGATGACCGCTTCACCCAAAGCAACTGAGCCAGCACCACCTTCTGCCCAATGATTGCTCATAATAGCATTTTCAGCACCCGCTTCAAGTGCTGCTTGGCGCACGACTTCCACTTCAGCATCTGTGTCATCTTTGAAACGATTGACAGCGACAATGACTGGCACACCGAAACGAAGCGCGTTTTTCACATGCACACGCAAGTTGCTGCATCCCGCCTCTAGTAGTTCCAGGTTTTCCGTCGTGTATTCAATGGATAACGGCCGTCCTGCCACCACCTTAGGCCCACCACCATGCATCTTTAAGGCGCGGATAGTAGCGACCAAAACCACACAGTTCGGGATGAGGCCGCTGTAGCGGCATTTGATATTGAAGAACTTCTCCATGCCAATGTCCGCCCCAAAACCCGCTTCCGTTAGCACATACCCATCTGGCCCCACCAACTTGAGCGCAAGTTGATCAGCAACAATTGAAGAATTACCATGCGCAATATTGGCAAAAGGTCCAGCATGGACAAATGCCGGTGTGCCTTCAAGAGTCTGCATCAGATTAGGCATAATCGCGTCTTTCATGAGAACCGTGAGAGCCCCGCCGATTCCCAAGTCATCAGCTGTGATGGGCATACCCGCTTTATTCGTGCCAATAACCATAGCGCCCAGGCGTTCACGCATATCAGCAAGACTGGTGGTGAGAGCTAGAATAGCCATGATCTCACTCGCTACCGTAATGTCATACCCTGTGTCACGGGTGAATTTCTCTTTAGGTCCCTTGCCAATAGTGATACCCCGCAGATACCGGTCATTTGTATCAACAACGCGCCGCCAGGTGATACTTTCAGGATCGATATCCAAGCGGGCAAAGCGGGAAATTTCCTCTGGGGTTAACGTATCGGGATCTGTTTTATCGATGCCTAACTTCTTCAAGCGACGCAGCATCACTGGGGCAAAATGACGTTTTCCATCTTTACCTTTAGGGCAAAGACGTTTGAACAGTGTCGCATCCTTCTGATAAGATTCATGATGCATTCGGGTGTCAATGGCTGCGGCAAGAAGGTTATTGGCGGCCGTGATAGCATGAATATCTCCAGTCAAGTGCAAATTGAAATCTTCCATAGGGATAATCTGGCTGTATCCACCACCAGCAGCACCCCCTTTGATCCCAAAAGTTGGACCTTGACTAGGTTGCCTGACATTGGTGAATACTTTTTTATGCAAATGCGCCCCTAATGCCTGACTCAGACCGACCGTCGTTGTTGTTTTCCCTTCACCTAGCGGCGTAGGTGTGATAGCAGTGACTAAGACATACTTTCCATTCGGTACATCTTTTAACCGATCTCGTACTGACAAACGAACCTTTGCTTTATCATCACCATAAAGCACGAGTTCATCAGGTAAAAGGCCAACCTCATCTGCGATTTGTTTGATAGGCAAAGGCACTGCAGCCTGTGCGATTTCGATGTCACTGGGAACAGGGTTTACTAAATTATCTAATTTGTGCGGCATGATAGTTGTTTACCCTCCTAAAAGGTATGTATGTAGGAAAGCTAAAAAATTCGCATACCCCCAGGGTATGCGTTAATAGTAATGATTCAAGAATATTATTCAGCCGATAAAATATGAAGTTTAGGGTGGTAAATTGTTTCAAAAGCACCACAATGGAATTTAATGGTAAATCCTTGTTGCAATATTGGATATTCTTCCACCTTTGCCTTGGTGGTGTTAAGCGCATAATCGATAAGATCCAAAAAGCGCTCTCGGTTACCGTGTTCCAGTTCTTCAGTTTTGCCTTCTTCAAAAGTGATGGCAAGCCAATGAATGGCTGCTTCTGGATGATTGTTCTCGATGAGAGCAAAGTGTTGCGTATCATCTTTATGAATGATTGTGCCAGGTTCTTTGCCTTTAATAATGGCAACGAAAGGGTCATAATGATCCATACTAATATCCTCCTTTTATCTTGTTAAGGGATAGAATTGAGCAATCTGACAACGTCATTTCTGTCAGTTATAAATCTGTGGAAAATATCCAGGCGCATTGTATCATGGTGCTTAGATGTTGGTCAAAGAATAAACAAGGGAAAAGGGGTGTGCAAGTTTTCGTTAGCATTTGGGTGCGCGGCGTTCTTGCTGACGCTGAGCAAAGCCTGCAAATATCGTCCGAAAAAGGTAAGGTTTGGTGGCAATTTCTGGGCGTCATGGGTAATAAGTCAGATTAACCGAAGAAACGTCTTGCGTCTGTTTCGTTTATCCTTATAATCAGATTTGCCGTTGAAAATTTTAAGGTTTGGTAACTGTTCAGACCTGCCTTGAGGGATTGAACGCTTACCTGTGTATTTACGGGATTTAAAAGAAGTCAATGCCAGAGGCCAATATTTTGCTTGTGGAAGGAGAGCGCTCCAATTCACAATCACTTAAAGAAGCGTTAGCAAAGGGGAAATATCTGGTTATCCTTTGCCATAGTGGTAAAGGGGCAATGGAAACGGTGAAAGCATCAAAGCCAGATCTTGTGGTGTTTAATGCTTCATCTATGCGTTCAAACGGCATGCGTACTTGTCGGCGTTTGCGCAAAGCTTTAGGAGAAACGCCAATCATTCATGTGCGTGATAAAGATGAACCTCTGGAAGAGGACACAGAAGCTGATATTTATTTAGAGCGTCCTTTTATCCCGCGAAAGTTGTTGAATCGAATTCGCACATTGTTGCCTGCTGATGATACCAAAGAGGAAGTTGTCCGCTATGGGGAAATAACATTTTTCCCGGGCAAGCCTTCTGTAGAGGTGTCTAATTGTGGCGAGCAAAGACTTACTCCTAAATTGGCACAATTACTCCGAGAATTTCTGCGCCATCCAAATGAAGTGGTTACCCGATTGCAATTGATGCAACATGTTTGGCATACTGATTATGTTGGCGACACCAGAACCTTGGATGTTCATATCCGCTGGGTACGAGAAGTGATTGAGGATGATCCGGCAGACCCCAAACTGCTCTTGACTGTAAGAGGGCAGGGATATGTTTTACTCTCTCATGCGAGATTTGACCTGGAGAAATAAAAACACCACCGATTTTAGGTGGTGTTTTTGGTTGCATTAAACAAAGATGTTTACGCTGCTTTAGCGCGGGCGGCTGCTAACGCAGACATGAGGCGGCCTTTGCGGCGGGCGGCATTTCTGGGATGAACAATGCCTTTCCGGGCTGCTTTGTCCAAGGTGCTGTAGGCTTTTTGCGCTTGCGCTTCTGCTTCTTCCAGCTTGCCTTGTTTAATGAGCATACGTGTTTTCTTGACGTATGTCCGAGCCGATGCACGATACATGCGGTTACGCGCTGTCCGTTTATCTCTTTGCCGTATGCGTTTTTTGGCTGATTTTGTGTTCGCCATTTGTTAAAAACCTCCGTAGAACGATAAACCAATATTCTCGGAAGGCGTGAGAGCGGCAGGATGATAACATAATTGGTAAGTAAAGGCAAAGCAAATGCAAGGCTCCCAGCAGCTCTAAATTGTAACTACTAAGCCCGCAGGCTGTGTTCATAAATGTTGATACAGTTCATATAAAAATCAAACGTAAATATAATTTGCTTGAATGAAAATCATCCTCTATGAAACCGCTGGGAAGACTTGACCGCGAGCAACTTAACAAGCTCAATAAAGAAACGCTTATTGAACTGTTACTGAATGCTCTGTCACGGATCAGCGAATTAGAAAAACAAGTTGCTGCCCAAGCTGCCACTATCCAAAAGTTGCGTGATGAAATAGCTAAAAATAGACAAAATAGCAGTAAACTGCCCAGCAGCGGTAACTTAAAAAAGCCCAAAACATACAGTTTACGCCAGAAAGGGCGACGTAAACAATCACCGTCCAAGAACTTGCTTGACCGGTTAGCTAAATATAAGTCAAGGGTTTTGGCTTTTATGTATGACATTGACGTTCCGTTTGACAATAATTTAACGGAACGGGATATCAGAGTGGTAAAGGTCAAGCAAAAAGTGTCTGGTGCTTTTTGCATACATGCTGGTTCAGATGTCTTCTATACGATTCGGTCTTATATCTCAATAGTTCTCAAACATGGGCACAATATGATTGATGCCATGTATGGAGCTTTTATAGGTCAGCCATTCATACCCTCAGGGGGAATGACTTAGTATTTACGTTGATTCGAGTATTGTTAGCAGACAGCCACCAGTTACTACATCTTGGTATCCACGTTGCGTTATCCTCAGTTAGCGAAATAACGCTAGTTGAGACGGTTGTTTGTCCTCACCAGCTGCGGCAGCTTTACCGCCAATGCCAGCCCGATGTCATTCTGTTGGCATTAAATATAGTTGAACCGCCCTGTATAGAGATTGTCAATAACATTCAACAGCAATGTCCAGCAGCAAAAATTTTGCTACTGTTGCATAATCCCAATGAAATTTGCTTGCAACAGCTCAGGAAAACGAACGTAGCTGGTGCCATTCTCAAAAGCGACACCCCTGAGAAGTTAATCGAAGCCATCCAAACCGTTGCGGCTGGGCAGCCTTGGTTTAGCTCCATTCTATTGTCTCAACTTTTGCAGTCACGAAAAAGTGAAGAAGGCAACAAGTTAACGGAACGGGAAGTAACCGTGTTGCAATTGATCGCTGCTGAAAAAACTGACAGAGAAATTGCACTGGAACTGAATATAGCAAAGAGTACAGTCCGCTACTATTTGGAACAAAGCAACAACAAGCTGGGAACTACAACGAGAGTAGGGGCAGTTGTAGAGGCCATGAGACAGGGATTTATTCAATAGAAATCGCTGTGTTCGAGAATGCATTGATTGTCGGAGCCGGCACTGGAACCCTGTTATTTTTGATAGGGAGGACCCTGTTAAAAATAATAGGGTATTTCTGTCACGCGATGTTGTAAGCTGATGGTAAGATGCGCATTCTGCCTGATTTATCATCTGACTCTGTTGTTAACTTACCAGTGGATACGACCCAAGAGTGGGCACTCCGCAATGTCTGACAATATCTCTGAAAATTTTTTATTCATGTGTCATTTATAGATAAGGAAGGTATGGCAATGAAAAGTGCAAATATTAAAGCTGTTTTTATTGGCGATAAGTCTGAGAATGGTGATACCTACTTAAGACTTATGAACAAACTTATGGAAGAGCATCTTGGTTGGAGAGAAAACTATATACCTGAAGATTTAGAAGCTATCTCGATTGAAGATAAGCACGCAAAAAACTTTATAGAAACTACTGAACATATGGAGTCTGTTCTTAATGAAGTAAGCATAAGGCTTAGATCTGGTTCTATTCCTTGGCAATCGGAACGCTATTGGGGACATATGAATTCAGAAACTTTAATGCCTTCGCTCATAGCATATAATTTTGCTATGCTCTGGAATTCAAACAATGTAGCTTTAGAGTCTTCTATGGGAACATCTCAAATGGAAGCAGAGGTTGCAGTTGATTTTGCTAAGTTATTTGATTTTGAAAATGGTTGGGGGCACTTATCAGCTGATGGCTCTGTAGCTAATTTGGAAGGATTATGGTATGCAAGAAGTTTTAAATCAATACCTTTGGCAATTAAAGATGTCTTGCCTGAAAAAGTAGCTGGTAAAACCGAATGGGAATTATTAAACATGTCTGTTGAAGAAACCCTGGACATGTTAAAGACCTTTACACCTGAAGAAATAGATAAAACAAAAGCTGCATCTTCTAGAAGTGGAAAGCATATATCTGATTTAGGTAAATGGTTTGTCCCACAAACTAAACATTATTCTTGGGAAAAGGCAATGGATATTTCAGGAGTAGGTTTAGATAATATAGTAAATATTCCTGTAAATCCAAATTATAGAATGGATGTTAATGTTTTAGAGGATGAAATCAGAAAATGCGTGGAAAATAAAACCCCTATCTTAGGTGTAGTGGCTGTTGTTGGGACTACAGAAGAAGGACAAGTTGATGAAGTTCACAAGATAGTGGAGCTTAGAGATAAGCTCATGAAAGAAGGGGTATATTTCTACTTACACGTAGATGCAGCTTATGGAGGTTATGGAAGAACATTATTTATAGATGAAGATAGCAACTATGTTGAATATGACAAACTTAATGAAATGTTTAAGAAATATGATGTTTTTAAGTATCCTGTAAAAATTTCAGAGGAAGTTTATAATGGCTATAAAGCTATTAAATATGCTGAATCAGTAACTATAGATCCTCATAAAATGGGATATGTACCTTATGCAGCAGGCGGTATAGTTATAAAGCATAAGGATATGAGGAATATAATTTCCTACTTTGCCTCTTACGTGTTTGAAAAGAATACGAAGTCTGCTCCTAACCTTTTAGGTGCATATATTTTGGAAGGGTCAAAAGCTGGAGCAACTGCAGCCGCTGTTTGGACAGCTCATAGGGTTCTTCCTCTGAACATTACAGGCTATGGTAAGCTTATAGGCGCTTCAGTAGAAGCTGCACAAAAATTTAGAGAATACATTAGCGGAATTACATTTAATATAAAGGGAAAGGAGGTTGAAGTTTTCCCACTTAATCATCCAGATTTCAATATGGTAGACTGGGCTTTTAAAGTTAAAGGGACTACTAATTTGGCTGAAGTAAATGAACTAAATGAAAAAATGTACGACTATTCATCATATATGGATGGACATGTATACAATAATAGATTTATCACATCTCATACAATCTTTGACTATGACGGGTATGGTGACTCACCATTGCCATTTGTTGAAAGTATGGGAATAAACAAAGAAGAATGGAATAGAGTTCATTCAGTAACATTACTTAGAGCTTGTATTCTGTCTCCTTATTTAAATGATGATAAAGTTTTTGATTACTATACAAAAGCAATAACGGAATCTATAGAAAAAAAACTAAATGAAATATTGGTAAAGCCTTGACTGATAGCATCATAGAAGCATGATAGCTCAGATAATTGTAAATCACTGCACACGATGTCAAAGTGAAAACATTGGCAAGACTGAAAAGAGGTGATGCAAAATGAAAAAAAATTTAAAAATAAGTGAATTTACTTTTATAGGAATGACATGTGCTTTAGTTATGAGCATAAGGAATATTCCAGATGTTGCAGCCACTGGATGGACAATGTTAAGTTTTATGCTTATAGCAGTGATTTTTTATGCTTTACCTATATCAATGATAGCTGGAGAATACTCTGGAATGTACCCTGGTGAGACAGGTGGAATGGAAGCTTGGAATAGTAATGCTTTAAGTAGTAAATGGGGCTTTGTTACATCATGGTTGCTGTGGGTTCAAATGTTTCCAGGTATGGTTATGATATCATCAGCATTGTCTCCACTTATAGCAATAGTCGTTGGTAAACCTGAACTTGGTCAAAACAATATGTTTACTTTTGTGACTATTATAATAGTTTATTGGTTTGTCACTCTTCTTAATTTTAAATTTGATATGGCTAAAATTGGTGGACAAATTGGCGTTTGGTTAGGTGTTTATATTCCTATGATCGCAATGCTTTTGCTAGGTATTGTGGCCACAATAAAAGTAGGTTTAATGCCTAATAGTGTTTTAGGACAGTTTGAAGCGGCAAAATTAATACCTGATACAGCTGATTTGAAGGTATTTCAGTATTTAGCTCCCATAATGTTTATATTTACGGGAATTGAAATGTCAGCAGTACATGCCAATAGATTGAAAGACCCTGTTAAGGGTTTCTTCAAAGGTCTGATGATAGCTTTAGTATTTATATTTATTTTAAATATAGGTAATGCAATTATGGTATCAAATATAGTTCCGGCAGGTAAAATGGAACTAGATAATATAGCTCAATCAATAGCATTGTATTGTAAAGTTTTAGGCATACCAACAATTATGGTAAATATATTTAGCCTTATGGTTATAATGGGTGTTTTGGTTCAATTGTCTGCATGGTCAGTAGGGCCAAGCATGACTATTACTTCAAGTGCTCGAAGAGGTTTGTACCCACCTAAATTTAATTTTTGGAAAACGAACTCTCACGGAATATCTACAAGCGTAGTTTTGACACAAGCTGTTATCATTTCAATATTTGCAGGATTTTACCTTTTAATCCCTGGAGTAAATAATGCATTTTTAATGTTGGTAAATGCCACTTCAGTGCTTTACTCGACAGCATATGTTATTATGGCAATTGGTATTATTGAGCTTAGGGAAAAAAGCCCTGATTTAGATAGACCTTTTAGTTTAGGCAGTAATACCAGAGCTAAATTTATCGTAGGTGTTTTACTATTTGCTATAGTAGGGTCAATAATATTAACGCTTGTATATTCAAGTATGTATAATGCAATAGCGGTTATTGTAATTTCTTTAGTGTTATTTACAATACCGTTTATCATAAATAAACAAGTTAAACCTGAATGGAAAACTAAAGTAGATCAATACTTATCGAATGCAAAATAGAGAATATATATTACTACTGCTTGATCGAGGGGGTGTTTACTTCACGTAAATGCCCCTTATTTTTCTAAACTTAAATGCTTATTGGGATCTGATCATCTGTAAAAAGGGGAATTATCTCTAGACGGTTCACTTAGTTTGCCTAATGCAAGGATATGATTATAATGCCATTATAATTTGATAATCTATCAGGGAGCTGGGATTAGCCTGGCTGAGAGGGTAACCAAATTTGTTGCCGACCTGTGAACCTGATCCGGGTAATGCCGGCGGAGGAATTGGTTTTGTTTTGAATCTGCCGAGCCACCCAATTAGGGTGGCTTTTTTATTTGGGATTGTGTCATGAGTGTGTTGATTTTTGCTAATGGTGAAATGTCTGATGTTTGTTGGACACGGCCGTTTTTGCAGGAAGCGACTTTTATTATCGCGGCAGACGGGGGGTGCCGCCATCTCTACCGCCTGCAATGGCAGCCAGATGTTGTCATTGGAGATATGGATTCGTTGCCAGCAGAGGTGTTGACTTGGCTGCAAACTTGTGCTGTGGATATGCGGCACCATGATCCTGTTAAAGATGAGACGGATCTTGAGTTGGCTTTGCTTTATGCCCGGAAATTTGATGAAGATATTTTGTTATTTGGGATGTTAGGAGGGCGAGTGGATCAGATGTTGGCTAATGTATTGCTGTTGGCTCATCCTCATTTGCATGATAGCTCGATTCAGTTAGTTGAAGAATATGAGCGGGCTTGGTTGATCACTGCAAGATCCCGGATTTGGGGCCAGCCTGGAGATACGATTTCTTTGATTCCTATTGGGGGGGATGTTTTGGTGCGGGCAACGGTTGGGTTGCGCTGGCCGTTGGCCAATAGTGTGCTGATTTTTGGTGAAGCCAGGGGGGTGAGCAATGTGATGACGGCCGTTTCTGCTACGGTTGATGTCGCTTCAGGACAGTTACTTTGTATCCATACTTTGGATCATAAAAAGAGGTGAAATGTGAAAAAATTTTTATTGTTGTTGACGGTGTGCATGTGGTTGGTGGCTTGTGATGCATCGGGGGCAAACCCCGCAGAAGAGGTGCCTGAGCCAGAAACGGCCGTTCCTGAAGAGGATGAACAGCCCGTGGAGCTTACCCTGATGAGCCATAATAGCTTTGCCGTTAGCGAGGAAGTGTTACTGGCCTTTGAAGAAGAGCATAATGTCAAAATTGCTTTGCTGCCTTCTGGTGATACCGGAGCAGCCTTGAACCAGGCTATTTTGGCCAAAGATAACCCTTTGGCTGACGTGTTTTTTGGCGTGGACAATACATTCTTGGGTCGGGCATTGGCTGCTGAGATATTTGAAGCTTATGACTCTCCCAATTTAGCTGACATTGATGATGCTCTGAAACTAGATAGCAGCAATGCCTTGCTCCCTGTCGATTATGGCGACGTGTGTATCAACTATGATAAAGCGTGGCTGGCTGAGAATAATCTTGATGCGCCAGCAAGTTTGCGTGACCTAACAGACCCGCGCTATGAGAGTTTGCTCGTTGTGGAAAACCCGGCAACTTCCAGCCCGGGGCTTGCCTTTTTATTGGCGACGATAAGCGAATTTGGCACCGAAGGTGACTACACTTACCTGGATTTCTGGGCAGACTTACGTGCCAATGACGTGTTGGTGACGAACGGCTGGGAAGATGCTTATTATGGTCATTTTACCGTGGCTAGTGATGGGGAACGGCCGTTAGTCGTGTCATATGCCAGCAGCCCACCGGCAGAATTTATTTACGCTGATCCGCCCGTGGACGAATCTCCTAGTGCCAGTTTGGTAGATTCGGGTATGTGCTTCCGGCAGATTGAATTTGTGGGCATTTTGCAGGGAACGAAACATCGTGAACTGGCAGAATTATTTGTGGATTATCTGCTTTCCCCCAGTTTCCAAGAAGATATTCCGTTGAACATGTTTGTTTTCCCAGCAAATCAAAAAGCGGAACTCCCTCAAGCTTTTACAGATTGGGCGCAAATACCAGAAGAATCCGCATCTGTGGATCCAGCAGAAATTGATGCACATCGAGATGAATGGATTGAAGCGTGGACAGAAGTGGTACTGCGCTAGGTAATCTGTGTCATCCGTGAAATCTGCGGATAAAAAGAGTTAAATAAAAAAGCCGCATCTGGATTAGAATGCGGCTTTTTTGTGGCTAGGGGACAACACAGCCACCAGGGATGTAATTGTTTGGATCGATGTATAGCTGCCTGGAAATTTGGGTGGCTGTGGCATCGTCAATGGCTACGATTTCATTGTTATAGGCAGCGCACCGGCGTGCTTTTGCAAAATGATAAATGGGAAATGAGCCTCTGTATTCTGCGGGTTGCGTGTTATCAAAAACAAACACGGTGTAAGGGCCGCCGCCGCCGCCATAAGGCGTAATTTGTACCTGACAGCGATACTCACTGCCAATATATTCACAGTTGTTGACCACGTAAATCAGGTCAAGCGGTTGTTCAACCGTTGCTGTGGCCTCAGCTGTGGGTGGTGCGCTCGGTGTGTTTGTCGGGGCTGGGGTACTGGTAGCTTCAACATATATGTTTAAGGTAAATTCCAGGGCGGCGCCTATCGTTTCATCCGTTTCTGCATCAACAAGTTTCCAGGTGCTTTGATAGTTACCGACTTTAGATGGAGCGGTAAACTGCGTTGAGATGGTGGTTTGTTGGCCTGGCGCTAAAGGTTTTACAGGGATGGGATCCCCGTCAAAACTAAATTCTTCGCCGCTATCAAATAGCCATACCGCACCCTCTGGCCAAGGACATGTACCGCTATTTTCGAGTACCCAATTGATGGGGAATTTCCGGCCTATTGGCGCTGCCTCAAAGTTCTCGTTGGTGTAGGTGTAGGTGTTCACCAGAAGTATATCCATGGTGCAGGATTCTAAGAATGCCACGGTGGGATCGATGGTCGGCTTTGGTGTCCTGGATGGTGTGGCGGTGGAGGTAGCAGTCGCAGTGGCGGCAGTTTCTTTTGGTTCATCTGTCGGCTTGCTTTCTTCCGTTAGTAAGATAGCAGCTGATATGGTGGCTTCTGTGTCTGGCGTCTCTTTTGGTTTTGGTGTTTGTGTGGGCGTGGTCGTCACGTTAACAGCCGCACCATTGGGATTATTACGGTTAAACTGGTTGAGGACAACGGCCGTTCCCCCGAGAAGAATAAGAGTTAAGATGATGATACTCACATACAACCAGGGAAAGCGTTTCTTTTTTACCTCTGTTGGTGGTGTGGCGGCTGGTGGCTGGGCAGGCAAGGGGACGCCTTCAAAGGTGGGAGGGTTGATGTGTGCGTCGAGATTAAACACGGTGGCTGAGGCAGCTGTAACAGCCTGGCTGGTGTCGTCCAGGCTTCCGGCTGGTGGGGTTTGCCCTGCATCCCTTTGGGGAACAACGGCCGTTGTGCCTGTTAAAACCGCAGCGTCGCGGGGGGAACCTTGCTGGATAGCGCGTAAATCTTGTGCCATTTCACCCGCAGTTTGATACCGCTTGTCAGGCTCTTTGGCCATCGCCTTCAGGATGATATTTTGCAAGCCAATCGGCACATTGGGATTAAAGGTAGCCGGTTCTGGTGCCGGCTCATTCACATGCTTCATAATGACTGCCAACGGCGTATCGGCTGTGTAAGGCAGTTGTCCAGTCGTCATTTGAAACAACAGAACCCCTAACGCATAAATATCGACGCGTTTATCTCCGGCTTCACCCATCGCTTGCTCTGGGGACATATATGATGGGGTGCCAATCAAAGCGCCCGTCATGGTGTAGGCCATAGTTTGTCCACCCATCATCTTGACAATGCCAAAATCTGTCAACAGCGCCTTGTCATTGTCATCCAGCATGATATTGGCTGGCTTGATATCACGATGGATCATGCCTCGATTATGGGCATAATCTAATGCGTCAGCGACTTGATAGCTAATTTGAATGGATTTGTTGAGGGACATTCCTTCTTGTTCTTGGGCTAATTGTTCTAAACGCTGCTTGAGAGTGCCACCAGCAATGTATTCCATCACCAAATAGTAAGAATCTTCCTTGTAAGCATCAAAGTCGAAGACGCCCACAATATTGGGATGATTCATGGCTGCCATTGCCCGCGCTTCACGTTTGAATCGTTGCAGAAAATCTTGTTCGCTGACCAAGAAGGCGTGCATAAACTTAATGGCGACGTAACGGTCTAAATTTTCTTGATAAGCTTTGTAGACCTCAGCCATGCCGCCACGGCCTAGTTTTTCAAGAATTTGGTATTTGCTTATGGTTTGGCCTGTTAGCGTATCTGACATAAAAGCTCCGATGAGGATAGGATGTTGGAAAAATTGATTATCGATTGTTCATTTTTAGTTAGCGGTTGTCACCTATTACTCACATCTCCCAGTATACCAAGTTTATGCCAAGCAGTAATTGTTTTGGTTTACAGTTTTATATAAAGGTAATTTACGTTATGGACGTGGCTATACTTTTTAATTGTCCGCAGCCAGCAGCAATATCAATGCCGCGTCGTTGGCGCACGGTGCTGGGCAAGTTGTAAGCTGCCAGGATTTGTTGAAATTTTTTAACCGTTTCAGAACGGGTGGGCTGGCCGTTGTAGCCGCCTGTGGGGTTGAGAGGGATGAGATTGACGTGGGCATCTAAATCTTGCAACAGTTTGCCCAAAGCGTGAGCTTGCTCAGGGGTGTCGTTTTCCCCTTCGATGAGGGTCCACTCGAAGAAGATGCGCCGGCCGCGCTTTTGGCTGTAGGTGTGGCAGGCGGCCATTAGGGCAGACAGTGGCCAACGACGGGCTAAGGGGACCAATGCTTGACGTTCTGTATCGGTGGCTCCGTGCAGGCTCACTGCCAGGCGCACGGGGCGTTTTTTGTCGTCTGCCAGACGTAAGATGCCAGGCACTACGCCGACGGTGCTGAGGGTGATGTGTTTGGGAGCCAGGGCTAACCCTTTGTGATCGGTTAAAATGTCGATGGCGGCCATTGTCGCCTCGTAGTTGTGCAACGGTTCTCCCATGCCCATCAGGACGATATTGCGCAGCCGTTGGTTGTTTTGTTTGAGGATTTTGTTGGTATGCAAGGCCTGGGCGACGATTTCACCTGGGGTGAGATGGCGGGTGAAGCCCATTTGGCCGGTGGCGCAGAAAACGCAGCCCATGGCACAACCGACTTGGGTGCTGATGCAAGCGGTGGCTCGGGGGGTGCCATCACGTCCGGTGAAGCTCATGAGGACGGTTTCAATGGTTTCATGATCGCTTAGTTTGAGTAGGAATTTCTGGGTGAGGCCATCGTTGCTGACAACGGCCGTTTCTGTGGCTAATGTTCCAATTCTTGTGTCATTCTCTAGTTTGAGCCGTAAATCATCCCTCAAGTTTATTTCGGATAGCGATTGTGACTGGGTGACGTAGAGAGCCTGCCACAGTTTGTGGGCATGAAAGCTTGAATAGCCCCATTCAGTGAGAAGCTGTGTGAGTTGGGGACGAGTGTAGTCGTAAAGATTGTGGGTGGCAACGGCCGTTTTCATGAGCTGATTGTATCGAGTGGAGGGGAGAATTGCCAGAAAAGAGGGAAAGTGTTGTGTGATAACTGCCCGATGTTCTCGAACAAATTTAAAAATTGGTGCAAAATAACGGTATCTGACAACTAAACCTGGAGAGCAGAGGAGCAAAATGAACGAGTGTATTCTGGCATTGGATTTTGGAGGCACGAAATTGTCGGCCGCTGTGGCAGCGGTAACTGAGTTGGAGCAGGATTCCCCTCACTGGCTGGCACGAGAGCGGGTGTTTTCGCCTGAAGATGGCGCCGCTCAGTTTGATATTGAGACGATGATTGCCTTGGGGAAGCAGTTGTTGTCAGGAGAACGGCCGTTTGCTGTTGGTGTTAGTTTCGGTGGCCCGGTAGATTACCATGCGGGGATAGTGAGGTTATCGCACCATGTGCCTGGTTGGGAGAATATCCCCTTGCGCGACATGTTGACTGAGGAATTTGCAGCCCCCGTGCAGGTGGATAATGATGCCAATGTGGCGGCGTTGGGGGAGTGGCGCTTTGGCGCTGGGCGTGGCGTAGACAGTTTGTTTTATGTGACGGTGAGTACAGGTGTGGGCGGCGGTTGGGTGCTGAACGGCCGTTGCTGGCGTGGGCACGCTGGCATGGCTGGTGAAATTGGACACACCGTTGTCGAGCCAAATGGACCTGTCTGCTTGTGTGGTAAACGAGGGTGTGTTGAACGCCTGGCTTCTGGACCATACATGGCGCAGGATTTTATGGCTTTGCACCCTGATATGGAAGTGACTGGGAAGGAATTAGCGGAACTGGCGGTAAATGGGCATGTCGATGCCGAGCGTATTTTGCTTCGAGGGGCTAAAGCATTGGGGGTGGGGATTGGCAACGCAGCTAACCTCCTCAATCCCCAACAATTTATCTTGGGTGGTGGCGTCACCAAATCGGGGGAGAAGTGGTGGCAGACAGTGCGCCAGGCTGCTCAAGAAACGGCTTTGCCCGAAGTTCATTTTGAGGTTGTCCCTGCCGCTTTTGCTGATGATGCGCCGTTGTGGGGCGCGGTGGCGTTGGCCATCGGGGATTGAGAAAAGAAGGAATTTTGGAGCCTGAATTAGGTGAATGGCTGTTAGCTCAGCCAGAAACGGGGAGCGCAGCTCCAGGAGTGGGAGCCAGCGATGTCAAAGGGCATACACATATCTTGGCTGTGCCGGGTGAGGCAAGCCTGTTGTGGCCAAGGATCAGCGCCGCAATCAGTTACTTTGGTGACGACCTGTCTCCAAATAGTTGACGGCCGTTTTCCCCACCGCTATAATGCCAGGCATACTTTGATAGAAAACGGCCGTGATGGAGAAAAGTAAGTTTGGTCAGGTTTTTAGAGAGTTGGCGGCAGGTGCAAGCCAATAATCCCCAAACAGAAATCCACTCCGGAGCCGATGTCGAAAGCAAACGCAGCGATTAAGACACTCCGGGTTCGCCCGTTATAGCGTTTTTGAGGTCAGTATTCAGTGAACGGTAAAACCTATTACCGACAACCGGTTACTGATAAACACAGGTGGCACCACGGGTTCTCTCGTCCTGAATAGGCGAGGGAATTTTTGCTTTAAAGGCAGCAGCCAGCATGATGAATACAGCATTGGACTGGGTAGCAAAAAGATTAGGCAATAGACATGTGTATCTAACTGGCCTGCCTGAATCTGCGGCCTTTGCCGCAATTTTATTGATAATTTTGGCTTGACGAGTGACGATTGGGATTGACGATTTGACTAAAAAATTAAAGGACTAGACAAAAATGTTAGACATTAACGTGATACGCGAAAAACCAGAATGGGTGAAAGAACAAGTTGCTAAGCGCAATGATATTTCGCCTATCGATGAAATTGTGGCGGGAGATAAACGCCGCCGAGAAATATTGCGAGAAGTTGAAGAGCTGCGCCGTCAACGAAATGAAGCCTCGAAGCAGATTGGTCGGGTGATGGGTGATCTCAAGAAAAAAGAGGCGATGCTGAAGCAGGCAGAAGCGGGTCAAGATGTGGGTCGGCCGGTTGTTGAACTGCAAGCTGAAGTGGCGATGATGCGAGCGAATGCTGAAGCCGCCAAAGCAAAACCCCGGGAAATCGGTAACCATATTGCCGGGCTGGATGAGGAACTGCGCGAGGTGGAAGAAGCATTGCGCAAAAACATGTTGTGGGTGCCTAATATCCCACACGAGAGTACACCTGTGGGGCCTGATGAGAGCTTCAATGTTATCCACGACCCGCAAGGTGCGCCGATTCCGCAGTTTGATTTTGAGCCGAAGCCGCATTGGGATTTGGGATCAGAATTAGGCATTTTAGATTTTGAGCGCGGCGTCAAGCTGAGCGGCAGCCGTTTTTATCTGTTGAGGGGCGCCGGGGCGCGTTTGCAACATGCCGTTATCCAATTTATGCTCGATTACCATGTGCAGCAACATGGTTACGAAGAAATTTATCCGCCCTTTATTGTGCGTTCGGTAAATTTTGAGACAGCTGGGCAACTGCCAAAATTCTTTGACAACATTTATCGGGATGCGGAAGAAGATTTTATGCTTCTGGGCACGGCTGAGGTTGCGCTAACCAATGTGCACCGCGACGAAATTTTGGAAGAGGATGATTTACCGATCAAGTATGTGGCGTATACGCCTTGTTTCCGTCGTGAAAAGATGAGCGCGGGCAAAGATGTGCGTGGTATCAAGCGCGGTCACCAGTTTGATAAAGTGGAGATGTATCGCTACACCACCCCAGAAACGAGCTATGAGGCTTTGGAGGAATTGAAGCAAGAGGCGATTGATATCTGTGAGGCGTTGGGTTTTCCATACCGGGTGCTGGAGTTGGCGACGGGTGATATTAGTTACGCTTCGGTCAAGACTTACGACATCGAGGTGTGGGCAGCTGGTTGTGGTGAATGGTTAGAGGTTAGCTCAGCGAGCAACTGTACTGACTTTCAGGCGCGTCGAGCGAATGCCCGGTATCGTCCCGCGGGAGGTGGTAAGACGCGCTTCTGCCATACGCTGAATGCCAGTGGCCTGGCGCTGCCTCGCGTTATGATTGCGATTATGGAGAATAATCAGCAGGCAGATGGCAGCATTGTGGTGCCTGAGGTCTTACGTCCTTATTTGGCTGGACTTGAGGTGATCCGGTAGCAGTGGATGTGTGGCGTAAGACGAGTTGTTTTAAACACAACAAACGGCCGTTTTCCCTGGGTGCTTTTCCTTGGCACTTTTCTTTTGCGCCACCACTTCTTCAAACACCCGCAACAGCCGCTGCACGATAATTTCCCAGTCATACTGGAGGGCATAATACCGTGCCTGACACCCTAGACGATCCCGGCAAGCTTCATCTGTGAGCAGGCGGTAGATGCGATCTGCCAGGGCTTCGGGGTCGCGGGAGGGCACATGAAAGCCATTCTCGTTGTCACGTACCAGGAAAGCCAGCCCGCCGACTTCTGAGGCGATTACCGGCGTGCCCATCGCCATTGCTTCTAAAGCTACCATGCCAAAGCTTTCGTAATGTGAGGGCATGATCACCATTTCAGCAGCGGCGTAATAGTTGGGCAAGATTTCCTGATCCTTAGCTCCTAAAAAGGCGACTGTGTCAATGATGCCTAGTTCGGCACGCAGTTCTTGTAACCGTGCCATCTCTGCATCTGGGGTTTCAGCCCAGGGGTCTCCGCCAATGATGGCCACGCAAACTTGCTGGATGAGTTCGGGATGTCTATTGCGGATGAGTGCCATGGCACGAAGCAGTGTCTCTACGCCTTTGAGTGGTTCAATGCGCCCGGCGAAGATGATGTTTTTGTTGCTGCACGGAATACCAACGGCTTTTTTGGCTTGGGCTGTGGGGATTGGACTGAACCGCTTTAAGTCAACACCTGGTGATACCACGCGCACTTTACTCATGTTTGCGTCGTATAGCCAATTGAGCTGTGCTTCTTCAGCTGGGGTGGCGGCAATAAGCCGGTCGGCGGCATGTATGACGCGATGTTCGCCATCGATGCGTTCTTGGGGAGCGCGTTCACTTGCGCTTAAGGCAATGCGATTTTTCATATGTCCTAAGGTGTGGAACATGTGGACAAAGGGAATGCCCCACACATCGCGCAGTTTTTCGGCGACTAAGCCAGAGAGCCAGTAATGGCTGTGAATGAGATCGTATTTGATGCCTTCTTCGTTGGTAAATGCTAGCACACCAGCGACAAATTCATCAAGATAGTTGATGATGTGGGCGATGGGGATTGGTTTTTCGGGACCTGCGGGGATGTGAATGACTCGTCCGCCGTAGCCGAGATCATGCTTGATCATCGGCTGGCAATCGTCTTGGGATCGGGTGAAGACATCAACCTGGATGCCTTGACGACTCAGTTCGCGGCTGTAATCGCGCACGTAGACGTTCATGCCACCTGTTTTTTTACCGCCTAGCAGGGCTAATGGGCAGGTGTGGACGGAGAGGATGGTGACACGTTTGATAGGTGTACGACAGTTCAAGGTAAGTTCTCGTTTGTATGATGAATGCGGTGGCGGATTTTTTATCGTTTCGCGTTCATCATTCGTCATTTTCGCAAGGTTATTTTGAATATTTCGGTGTCTTTGGCGCCAAAGCGGTATTTGTAGGTTTCGTTTCCGCGTAAGAAGTCGAATTCGGAACGGCCGTTTTCGATGGCCCATTCAATTGCTTTGGCGGTAAGTACCACGCCCAGGCTCAATTGTCCAAAGGCTTCGGGTGCTAAACCAGAGTTGTAGACCCATATGCGGTTGTTGTAATCGAAGTTGAATAGGGTTGCTGCTTTGTGGCCTTCTACTTCTATAAACATGAGCTGCAGGGTGCCCGCTTTCATGGCGGCTTGGGCTGTTTCGTGGAAAACGGCTCGACGTCCCTGGTTGAGCCAATCTCGTTTTTCAAAGGTGCTTTGCTGCAAGAGATTTAAGAATTCATTGACAGCTTGCTCTAAATCATCTTCAGGGTTAATGATGACGAATTGAGCTTCAGCGCCATTGGCGCGGCGCAATTTTCTTTTGATTTCGCGGCGTTGTTTGCTGTCTATCTGTGCTAGATAGGCTGCAAATGAATCGGGAAGAGGAATGATGGGACACACTTCAAAAATATCTTCCTGGCATGACAGGTTGTGTTTTTTAGCGAGCGCAGCCACCAGCGAACGGCTGGGGGAGGCGGCGGGTATGTTGCACAGTTCCATGGTGTGCCAGTGGGGGAATTCTGGATGATGCAATGCTTCAAAAACGGCCGTCCAGCCGGTTTCTGCGTGTTCAGGTGTGGTGATGAGATCCAGGTAGTCTGTTTCTTCGACGCAGCCGTTAAAGTGGATGGTGCCATTATCGTGGTAAAGTGAAGCGATGGCGATCAGCTCATGGTTGTCGCTGCGCACGGTGATGGTGATTAAACGGCCGTTGTCGGGGTGTAAATTTCGCCACCATGATTCCTGGTAGGCTAATGTTTGAAATGGGGTGTTGGTGATCCCCTGTTTTGCTAGAGAATCCCATTCGGGGGAAAGTTGGGTGAATGCCTCTGTCCCAAAGATGGTTTGAGTGTTCATCATGTTTTGCAATCCTTCGTTTTTCCTGGGTAAAGGTTATGTGAAGCATATCGATCAATTCTGTCACTGATTGATGGAGGCGCACTTACCGTTTGGGCAAGCGAAAGCGCCAGAGTAATCGCCACCAGTCGATGAAATTGGGCATATTGCGTTCATACCGGACGAGCAGCACGCTTAATAAGATGAGCAAGGCGCCAAGCCACTGAACGGCCGTTAACTGTTCACCCAGGAAGATGATAGCTAAAACGATGCTGACAATGACTTCTAAAATGCCTAACAAGGCGGTTTGCATGCTGCCTAAGCTCTTTACTCCCAGGAAAAGGGTCAGTCGAGAAAGAGCGGTTACCAGGCCCATCATGAACACAGCCTGCCAGCCTACAGTGGAAACGGCCGTTAAATCCGAAGGAAAAAGTAACCAGGGGATTGTGACCACCAGCGCCATGGCTGTGATGGCGTAGAGCGTCATGGTAGGAGCGGGAATATCATACATGATTCGTTGACCCAAAACAAGCTGAATGGCATAAGTCATGGCGCCGATGAGCATCATGCCCACCCCCACCCAATCTGGGGTTCCCACTCCCCCTATAGTGAGCAAATACATGGCAAATATGGCTAAACTTGTACGAAACAAGGTGAGCCAAGATATTGAGTGGCCGACAATCCGCAAGAAAATTGTGACAAAAATCAGATAGCTGATATTGAGCAGCTGCCCTAATGAGGCGTCAATGTGACTTAAACTGGCGTAAAAGAATAAAGAGCCAATGCCGTTGATGGCTCCAGCCAGCATGCTGCTCATAATGGCTGGAGAAGAACTGCGAATGTAATGTCTGGCAAATAAAATCATGCCAAGCCAAAGTGTGATCGCAGCAAACAGGGTGCGGAAGGCTACCACTGTTAAAACATTGACATTTGCACCATAGGCGACTTTGGCAAAAATTGGAATAATCCCCAAAAAAACAGGTGAAAGCATTGCCCAGAATAAACCTTGTTGCCAACGTTTTAGGTTGAGT
>PDWI01001733.1_pt1 | contig 42334 bp, 18 predicted proteins | sample 1430891 | NCBI WGS metagenome assembly PDWI01 (sample SAMN01162508, study PRJNA174530) | Oral metagenome, whole genome shotgun sequencing project. | biome: Marine environment; feature: Marine mammal; material: Swab sample of the gingival sulcus; isolation source: swab sample of gingival sulcus... | reverse complement strand
TAGTAGTTTTCCACATAAGTTTTTATGGCAGAAGCAGAACTGCCGGCTTCCGTAACCGTAACCATTTCGCAAGGACGCCCTGTTTTATTTTTCCAATCAACAAGGGGTTGCATAGCGGCTGTCCAATCATCGTAGCAAATAATAAGCATGTTGCCTTCCTCTTCAAGCGGAGTGTATTTTTCGTTTTTATTAAAATTGATAAAATGACGTTCATATACTTTTGCAAATTCTTTAGATATAAGATCATTATTTCGAGTTCTTTTCAGAATGTTTTTTCCGGTTAAGTTTGTGGCTGAAACTTTTACGGTAATTTCAGTGTAAACACGAAGTTTTTTTGTTACCGGGTTATATTGGAACGGATAAAAAGCAACAGTTTGTCCTCTGTAATCTCCGGCAATGTATGCTTCGCCGAGTGCCGAAATATTTCCGGGATAGAAAGCATCTTTTTCGTATTGGGTGCCGTATGTATAAGGAACTTTTGCGGGGTCAACCGTGCGCATTAAATTTCCTTTTGACGGAGTAATCTCGTATTCTTCGGAATATTCTTTATATTTTGAAGATACAATATCAACTTTCATTTTGTTTTTGTCCGGAATGATAATCGATACTGTCCTTTTGGGTAGCTTGGGTGCACCTCTTAAAGTCATTAAGTTTAAAAGTCATAATTGTTTCATCTTCCGACGAAGACAAAAGTTGTACTTGGTTTTTTTGGGCATAAATCGAAGAAAATGACCACAAAAAAAGTACAAGAAGAATAAATTTGTTTCTCATAATGAATGATTTTTGTGAATTAATTAAATTTTTAGATGTTACTTTATAAAAGTTGCAATATAGTTATAATAAGAGCATAATTTTTCTATTTTTCTGTGCTGGGCTATAAGTGTTTGTTTATGAGTTGCTTGTGTTTGCTTTTTGTGGCAATTTATTATAATGCACAAATATATAAAAAATTTTAAGCATCACTTTTAAATATAAATTATTTTTAAGTCGGATTATTATCTTCGATGCAACTTCGTGGTTATTGAAGATAATGCGGGTTAATGAATTTGTTTTGAACAAAAGCAATATATTTGCAGAAAAAATGGAATTTTCAAATATCAACAGAGAAAAAAGGCTCAAACAAATCCAATCGAAAGAATATGATTTGCTTGTTATAGGCGGCGGGATAACCGGTGCCGGTATTGCATTGGATGCCGTAACACGAGGAATAAGCACGGTATTGATAGAAATGCAAGATTTTTCGGCAGGAACCAGTAGTCGTTCTACAAAATTGGTGCACGGCGGATTACGATATTTAGAACATTTGGAGTTGGGCTTGGTACGAGAAGTGGGCAGAGAGCGAGAAATTGTTCATAATAATGCCGCACATATTGTACTTCCTGAGAAAATGGTTCTTCCGATTATTGAAGACGGCAATTTGGGCGAATTTACAACCTCTTTGGCTTTGTATGTATATGACTTTTTAGCCGGGGTAAAAAAAACAGAACAAAAAAAGATGCTTTCCAGAGAGGAAACTTTGGAAATTGTTCCGATAATTGACAGCCCGATTTTAAAATCCGGAGCTTTGTATTATGAATACAAAACAGATGATTCAAGATTAACTATTGAGGTGCTGAAAAAAGCAAACGACAACGGAGCAGTATCCTTAAATTATCTTAAAGCAAAAACATTTATCTATGATAATGAAAAAGTAGTGGGGCTTGAAGCAGAAGATGTATTGACCGGCAAAACGATTGTAATAAAAGCAAAAAACATTGTTAATGCTACGGGTCCGTGGGTCGATAAATTGCGAGAAAAAGACAAGTCTTTAAAAGGAAAACGAATTCATCATACCAAAGGCATACATATTGTTTTTGAAAAAGAACGCCTGCCTTTAAACCATGCCATATATTTTGATACCGGAGACAAACGAATGGTTTTTGCTATCCCTCGCCAAGATATTGTTTATGTGGGTACTACGGATACTGATTATTACGAGGATTTGGCAAATCCCGAAATAACAAAAGAAGATGTGCAATACCTTTTGGATGCAATGAACAGAATTGCGCCGACTCTTAATTTAGAAATGAAAGATGTTAAATCCGGTTGGGCCGGCTTAAGACCGCTTATTCACGAAGATGGTAAAAGTCCTTCGGAACTCTCGCGAAAAGATGAGATTTTTCATTCAAAATCGGGTTTGATTTCTATTGCCGGCGGCAAGCTCACCGGCTACCGTATCATGGCAAAGAATGTGGTTAAAATCATAGCCAAGCGTTTGCGAGAAAAGGAAGATAGGGAATTTAATTCTTGCCAAACCAAAAACATGCGACTTTCCGGCGGCGAGTTTCCTTTCTATCCGCATTTAGGAAGCCTGATTGAATATGCCGACAGCAAATATGATGAAATCAAACAAACCGGAATTAGTGCTCAATCTTTTAAACGACTTTTTTATCGATACGGAATGAATATTGACACTGTTTCGGAAAAAGCTTTTGACTATTACAGCGAAACTCGCGACTCCGATTTTTCATGGTTGAAAGCCGAACTGTATTATTGTGTTCATTACGAGTCTGTTGCCTCATTATCCGATTTTTTTATTCGCAGAACGGGAATGATTTTCTTTTATATCGATGAAATTAAAAAAATCTTGATGCCGGCAGCCGACATCTTAGCTGAATTTCTTGCTTGGAACGACAAGCAGAAACAAGCAAATATCGATGCACTGCAAAAAGAGCTTCAAAGAGCCACTGTCTTTAAATAGTTGCGCCTTATTTTTCGTATTTTTTAACTTTTTTCAATTTTGCTGTAACAAATTTGGCTTTGGTACGTCTTATCCATGAACGCAAAACTTAATGACAATAAAAGAATACAATAAGAGTGTTGAAATGTATTCCGACCATATCTACCGTTTCATTTTAAAAAACATAAAAAATGAAAGTACGGCGCAAGATATTGTTCAGGAAAGTTTTGAGAAATTGTGGATAAACAGAAAGGCTGTTTTTTTTGAAAAAGTAAAGCCCTATCTTTTTACCACGGCATACAGAACAATGATTGATATTATACGAAAAGAGAAAAAAATATATTTAACAGCGGACTATCATGTTTTTGAGGACACCGTGGAAAGCGGTTATAGTGATATTAAAGAAGTGCTGGACAAGGCTGTGGCAAAATTGCCCGATGTCCAACGTTCGGTCATTTTATTGAGAGATTATGAAGGTTATTCTTATAAAGAAATTGCGGAAATAACCGGACTGAGCGAATCGCAAGTTAAGGTGTATATTTACAGAGGCAGAGTCTTTTTGAAAAATTATATAGGCAAAATAGAAAACCTTGTTTAAAAACGGAGCTTTTGGAGAAAATAAGTAAACATAATTACGAAATATTCATTTTGGATTTTATAGAGGGAAATCTGTCCGAGGAGCGTGCCTCGGAACTGATGCTTTTTCTCGAAAAAAATCCGGATTTGAAAAAAGAAGCCGAAGGCATCGAAAATATACGCTTGAACCCGGAAAATAATATAGTGTTTGAGAAGAAAGATGCTTTATTGAAAAAAACGAAAGCCGAAGCCTATGAAATAAGCGAGTTTGACTATTTGTGTGTTGCCGACTTGGAAAAGGATATTACAGATGAAGAAAAGAAACTTCTGAAAAAGCAATTACATAAGGATAAAAATAATAATACATACAAGGTTTTCAGGAATACTCTTTTGCAAGCAGATAGAGGTATATTGTTCCCGAATAAAAATCGGCTTAAAAAACAATATTCAATTCGCTTTACGCTTATAAACACAATTGCGGCAGCTGCTGTAATTGCTTTGTTTTTAGTTTTTAGAGGAAGCAATTCCACACAAGTTTTGCGGCAAGCAAACAAATTACACACATCCGTAGAAATACCGGGCATTAAAATACCGGAACTTTCAAAACAGCTTGAAAACAAAAAGGATATAGAAATTAATAAATCCGCAAAATCTATAAAAAATGTTCATAGACAAACAATAGATAGTTCAAATAAAAATGTTTTTGCGTTTGAAGAAAAGGAGCCTCAAAATAACAGAAATTTGTACAAGGAAATATCTGTATCGATACCTGATATAAAAAAAGAGGCTCTTTTCTCAAACAGGGCAAAAGATATTGTGCTTGAAAGAAATCAAAGCGATATTGTCCTTAATTCCACAAAGAAAGCTCGCTTTTGGAGGTATGCGGAAAAAGGCATTCATATTTGGAAAATTATTACAAAGGACGAAGATATTGAGTTAAGAAATAAATACTTAGAAAACGGGAAATTAAGCGAATTAAATTTTATTGCATCTAATTTCCAATTTAGAAAAACTTTTAAATCGAAGATAAACGGAAACTAAAAAGGAATATTCTTTAAATAATATTAACCTTTGAAAATTATAAACATAAACATATGAAACACCCATGATTAAGCTTTAATCACACAACGGAATGATTATTTGCCAATACTATTAATTATTTGTACCGGGCTAACTTCGGGTGTTCCTATATGGCCTTTGAAAATTATAAACATAAACATATGAAACAATTAAAAAGATTATCCGTGCTGCTTTTTGCTGCTGTATTTGCATTGTCTTTTCCTTTAATGGCTCAGAAAGACACAACGGAGCTTAAAGTAGGAAAAAAGAAATTAATGATTGTCAATGAAAAAGTGCAAAAAGAAAATGCCGCTTATAATCTTCAAAAAGCAAAAGAAAGTTTTGAAAAAGAGTTTGAGGAAACGCAAGAATTGATTGAAGAGAAAGAAGCATATATAGAGCAACAGGAAGAATTTTTGCGGCAAAGAGAAGAACTGCTTCGACAGCAAGAAGATTTAATGAAAGAACGAGAAGCCTTACTTCAAGAAGAGAAAAAAATATTAGAACTAAATAAAGAAGAAATCCCGGAAGAAGATATTATAAAAGATGAGCCGGAGGATTTGCAAGATGTTGATAACAATTCTACTAATGCGTTTTCTGTTCAAAAAGAAAAAATGCGTATGCGAAAAAAAGAAATTCAACAAATGAAAAATCGAATGGAGCAAGATAAGCTATTTGTTGAAAAAGAGAAGCGGAAATTGGATGTGTATAAGAAAAGTATTGTAAGAACAAATATTGAGATATGCGATTTAGAAAAAGAAATGGATAATCTGGAGAAAGAAATGGACGCATTGGAGAAGCAACTAAACAAAAGGGCAAAAAAACAAATTTATCAATATCGACATCCTGAGCGTAATAATTTTAATGCACATTGGGCCGGTTTTGAATTGGGTATTTTAAATTTTGTAAATGCAAAAGCAAGTTTAGCCTCCGATAAAGATTTAGAATATTTGGTGCTTATTCCTGAAAAAACCATGCTATACGGATTAAATATATTAGAAGTTGGCTATCCTTTAAGCAAAAACGGGCGATTTGGAATAGCAAGCGGTGCCGGAATGGAATGGAACAGCTTGGCACTTAAACACAACATAAATCTTTATGAAGACGAAAAAGGGAAGCTCCATGCAGAGTATATTGACCCGAATACGATGAAATATACCAAGAACAAGCTGAATGCGGTATATGTAACTGTACCTTTAATGTTTGAATATCAAAAACCGTTTAAACATCGTAAGTTTTATGTGTCGGCAGGACTTACCGGCGGTATAAGAGCATGGTCAAAACAAAAACAAAAATACAAAAAAAACGGTAAAACATATAAAAACAAAACCGTTGAAGATTTTCAATTATCACCGTTCAGATACGGAGCATTTATGGCAGTAGGTTACGGAGATATCGGTTTGTTTATCAAATGCGCTTTTACATCTTTATTTAGACCGGATGTTGCTCCGGAAATATATCCTGTATCCGTGGGTATAAAAATTATTGATTTTTAAGCTGAATTATTCATCACAAAGTAGCATCGAGGATAATAATGCGGCTTAAGCCGCATTATTATCCAAGTGATTCTATTACGGTCTGCATCTGCCTCAAAATAAGACACTTTTTTGATAAGCCTCATTCTCATATCTGCGGATATTTCCCAATCTTATCTTTTATTTTATGTATATGCAGCAATAATACGGTTAAAGCTGTTCGGGCTTATCTTTCTTGTTTTTTTGTTTATTGTAAAAGTCCGAAACTTTATCGCCCACATTATTGAAAAATCCTTTTGTTTTTTCGGCTAAATCCGTAAACTTTTTGTCCAAATTATCAATAATTGTATCGGTTTGATATTTTTCTTTAAAAGCCTTCATCTCTGCCTCAAATTTATCTTCAGCAACAGCATGTAAGGCTTCAAGGTCTTTGTCGAAATTTGCTTTTTTAGCTTCTTGGGCTTTTATTTCTGCCTCCATTTCTTTTTGTTTTTTTTCGGCATACAATTTAGCTTTTTCAATATTATTAGCCATTTCTTTCGAGATAATGGCTGCTTTTTTTAAAAAAAATTCCTTGTTTTCCATAAGATTTATTTTTGGGTTTCAAATTGCTCAAAGATACTATATTTATTTAGTGTCGGCAAGAAAACTGTTTAATTTTATGAATGCTTAAGACTAAAAAGTTTAAATCCGGCGTGGAATGTTTAAGCCGCATTTCGAGACTTTTGCAAAAGTAAAACCAAACAGCTTGGCGTTTTTGTTAATGACGGTATCCGGAATAGAACCGGAAAAATAATAGAAAGTCTATAAAAAACAGAAGCGAGCAAAGTATGCCATTTTTTTGGGATATTTTGCTCGCTGCTTTATGTGTGGCTTATCGGGTTTATTCTTGCTCTGCAAGAAATCTTTCGGCATCGAGTGCTGCCATACAACCCGAACCGGCAGCCGTAACTGCTTGTCGGTAGATTGAGTCTTGTATGTCGCCCGCAGCAAAAACTCCCGGAATATTTGTTTTTGACGTTCCCGGTTCTGTTTTAATATAGCCGGCAGCATCGGTTTCAATAAAATCTTTAAAAATATCGGAGTTGGGTTTGTGTCCTATTGCTACAAAAAATCCGTCAATGTCAATTTTTACTTCCGTTTCGTCCGCTTCGCCTTTACGTTTTATTAATGTTGCACCCGTAACTACATTGGTTCCGGTAACTTCTTTCGTATTATGTTCATATAAAACCTCAATATTCGGAGTGTTTTCAACACGTTTTATCATGGCTTTTGATGCTCTCATATAGGGTTTTCTGATAATGAGATATACTTTTTCGGCTAAACCGGCAAGATAGGTCGCTTCTTCGGCAGCGGTGTCGCCTCCGCCTACTACGGCAACTTTTTTGTCTTTATAAAAGAAGCCGTCGCAAGTGGCACATGCAGAAACGCCGGCACCTTTAAATTTCTCTTCTGATTCCAATCCCAAATATTTTGCCGTTGCTCCGGTTGCAATAATGACGGCATCCGCAGTTAGAACTTGGCTGTTATCCACAGTTGCTTTAAAAGGTCTGCCGGAGAAATCAACAGAGCTGACTTCGCCCCAACGAATATCTGTTCCGAAACGTTCGGCTTGTGCTTTAAGGTCTTCCATCATTACCGGTCCGGTAACGCCCTCCGGATAGCCGGGGAAGTTCTCGACTTCCGTTGTGGTTGTTAATTGACCGCCGGCTTCCATGCCTTGTATTAATACCGGTTTAAGATTGGCTCTTGCGGCATAAATTGCTGCCGTGTAACCGGCGGGACCCGAGCCGATTATTAAACATTTTATGTGTTCTTCCGATTTGATATTGTCTGACTTATTGTCATCTACTTCCAGTGTTTTAAAAAAACTCATTGTATTTGTATTTTAATTATTTATATTGGCTTATCAAGTTTTATTAAACATTTCAATAAATGTTCATTTTTGTGTAATCTTGTATTTCAAATTATGTGCCGTCGTATTTTTTATTGCAAATTTGTCAGTTTTTTGCATTGACTTTTTTCAGAATAAAATATTATGAGGGTTAAAATTATTAAAATTTCCTTTATAAAATATAAACTTATTTTTTATATATAATTAAATTTCCTACTTTTGGGGCGTTTAAATAAATCTTAGAATAGTTGTAACAAATTTAAAATCATAACATTATGAATATTCCCGAAAACTTGAAATACACTAAAAACCACGAATGGTTAAGAATTGAAAATGATGAGGCATATGTCGGAGTTACGGATTTTGCACAAGGCGAACTTGGCGATATTGTTTTTGTTGAGGTAGAAACCGTAGGCGATACTTTGAATAAAGAAGAGGCTTTCGGAACAATTGAAGCCGTAAAAACCGTTTCGGATATTTTTATGCCGGTTTCCGGTGAAGTTCTTGAATTTAACGAGAAACTGGAAGATACTCCGGAACTTATAAATTCAGACGCTTACGGCGAAGGGTGGATTATCAAAATTTCTTTGAAAGATGCTTCCGAAGCCGAAGGTCTTATGTCTGCTTCAGAATATACGGCATTAATTAATTCTTAATAAACAAATAATATGTATTAAAAAAGGATTGTCTTTTTTATAAGGCAATCCTTTTGTTGTTCCCGGCATTTTATAATCTATCGGAGATTTTGCCGGTTGCCAAAAGCCTTGAAACAGGAGAGAATGCACTTGTCAAAAACAAGTGTGCTGTTTCCGACTTTTGAAAAAGTTTTGAAATTCGGATTAAGCCTTTGTCGGCTTTAAGCTTATTTCTTTTTCGTATTTGATTTTTTCCCTCCGCTTGTTTTTCTGTTTCCCGTTTTTTTTGTGCTCGCTTTTTTCTTTGTCGGCGTTTTTTTTGCCGGCGATGTTGTTTTTTGGGGGCTTTCCTTGCCGGACATTAGGGCTTTCACTTCATCTTTTGTTTTCTCGATAGCGGCAAAAATCGGTTTTGCTTTGTCAAGGATTAAGGGCTTTTTCAGTTCTTTATATAAGTCTTGAATTTTTTGTTCGTAATCGTGAATTTTTTGCAAAATTTCTTGCGGTTCCACAGGTATCAGTTTTTCGTAGGCTTCGTTGACCAAATCCGTGAAATCGCTTATTACGTTCATATAATTAATAAAGGCATCATAGGGAGAAGGATAAGGATTAAAATAATCATGCACCAATCCGTCCGATAATATTTTGGTGCTCATATAATAAAAGTGGTCGCTGGATTGCAAATGTTTCCAAGTTTTTTGTAAACCGGGCTGCTTAATGTATTTTATTTTATCCGATAAAGCATATAATTTATTAAATGCTTCTTTTTGCATTTCATTTCCGAGCCATGCCGTTAAATCTCGTTCTTCATCAGCCCACGAAATCGGGTAGGGGACATTCATTCCAGCAACCGGCTCATGATTTTCGGCAAGTTCGGAAGGTGTTGCAAACTTAAATTTTGTTTCTTTTAAGATATGTTGGGGGAAGGCTTGTAAAAACTCAAAAATCCCGGTTTCTCTTTTTTGATGCTCGCCGAAAGTTTCATAATCCATAAACAAATTAACAATTTCTTGCTTATTATCTAAATCGGCAATCCATTTTGCAAACTTTTCGGCACTTAAAGGATATTCTTTCCATGATTTATCCGAAAACCGAAAAGCAATATCATCACTTAATTCATAGTTTTTAAGAATAAGTTTAAGGTCGTTTTCCAGAACATTGTAATATAGTACATTCGGACTTTTCCAGCCGAGTATGTGCTTTGCTCCTTCCGTAATCATTGCTTTAAACCCCATTTCCGCAACAGCTTGTCCTATTAAGTTGTCGTAGATTAACTCCGTATTTCTGAAAACTTTCGGCTTTTGGTTAAAATGTTTTGCTATAAGAGCTTGATGTTCTCTGACTTCTGCTTTGAAGTCTTCTTTGTTATACATTGATACCAAGGAGTGTGAATAGGTCTCAGCCAAAAATTCAACATTGCCCGTGTCGGCAAGTTCTTTAAAGCTGTTGAGTACTTCCGGGGCATATAACTCCATTTGCTCTATTGCCGTTCCCGAAATTGAAAAACTTACTTTGAAATCCTGCTTATGTTTTTTTATAAGTTCAAGCAGTACTTTATTGCTTGCCAGATAACAGTCGTAAGCAATTCGTTGCATGTGCATTTTGTTTCCAAAATCGTCAAAATAAGTATGGTCTTCACCAATATTGAAAAAACGATAGCGTTTTAAACGAAAGGGTTGATGCACTTGAAAATATAGGCAAATGTTTTGCATGGTATGTGAATTTATTATTTTCTTAAAATAGTTTTGTAAATTTCTAAGACTTCTTTGGCGGGTTTATCCCATTTCATTTCATCCACTTCTTTTTTAGATTCTTGAATAAACATTTTTGCCAATCCTTCATAATTAATAATTCCGTATATGGCATCAGCTAAGGCGTCTTCGTCCCAGTAGTCAATTTTTACGGCATTTCTGAGTACTTCGGCAACGCCGGATTGTTTTGAGATAATAACCGGAACATTGGAACGCATGGCTTCCAAAGGCGATATGCCGAAAGGTTCAGAAACCGAAGGCATAACATATACATCGCTGATTGAAAACATTTTGGTTACTTCTTCGCCTTTTAAAAAATCGGTAAAATAAAATTTATCATTAATGCCGAGTTCGGCAGTATAGCGTATCATTTGACGAAGCATATCGCCGCTTCCCGCCATAACAAAACGTACATTGTTTGTTTTTTGAAGCAGTTTGTAAGCGGCATTTATAAAATACGCCGGACCTTTTTGATAGGTTATCCTGCCCAAAAAAGTTACGATTTTTTCTTTAATGTTTTTGGTATAAAACTTTTTTTCCGCTTCTTGCGGTTCAACGGCATTATACACGGTTTGTATTTTGTCGGGGTTTATGCCATAATGATTGATTACCGTGTTTTTTGTCAAATTACTGACAGTTATTATTTTATCTGCTGCATCCATGCCGGCTTTTTCTAAGGCATATACTCGGCTGTCTTTTTGGTCGTGTCCGCCTCTGTCAAATTCTGTGGCGTGGACATGAATGACCAAAGGCTTTCCACTGACTTCTTTTGCGGCAATTCCGGCGGCATTCGTCAACCAATCATGAGCATGAATGATGTCAAAATCATTTTCTGCGGCAATCATTCGGGCTGTTTGTGCATAATAATACACTTCTTCCAATAAGTTGGGTCCGTATGTTCCCGAAAAGTTGTATTTTCCTTCTTCTTCCGAAAAATAACTCTCTTTTTCTTTAAAACTGATTTCTTTAAGTTCTCCGTCTTTTTCGTAATACAGTTTCCCGGTTTCATCTACTTTCAGTCTTGTGCCTGAAATATTTTTTTCTTTCAAAAAGCGTTCAAACTCTTCTGCCGACAAGTAGGGTTGCAATTTTGATTTAATTTCAATAAATGTAATGTCTTTGAGCAGTTCTTCGGATGTTTCGGTCATGGAATAGCTGCCGGTTGATGCTTTGTTTTGAAGATAATCTTGGATGCTTATCTTTTTCTGTTTAATAATGACATCACCCGCATTTATCAAATGTGCTACATTATCGTCTTCGTCGCCGTAGAGTTTCGGCACGACAAAAAGAATCTCAAGTTCTTCAAACTTTGATAAACTTTTTGTTAGACCGTAGCAAGCGGTTCCTAAACCTCCTGAAATATGCGGCGGAAATTCCCAACCGAACATTAATACTTTCATATGTTTTTATCTGCGTATATACTATTATTTTTTGTCCACTGAATCTATCAGTGTTTTTAGTCTCAGTAATGCTGCAATACTGGGGGCATAAGAACTCGCACCGTTAGGCTTATGAGGCGGGTCGCCGTCATAAAGTTCTGATATGGAGCCTATCCCGTGTGTGTTCATTTCGTTTTCAAATCCGTAATATATTTTCTTAATTCTTTCGATACTTTGCTCTTTTTCAAGATTATATTTTGCTTTACAATATTCTGCAATTAACCAAGGATGTACTGTTCCTTGATGCCTTGCTGCATTTCTTTCTTCATGATTTCCGGCATATTTTCCTATGTATGAAGGATGCATGGGACTTAAAGTTCGTAAACCTGTAGGGGTCAGTAAATGAGATTCTAATTCTGTTAAGATATTCTTTTTAACCCAATCGGAAACCGGTGAATAGTCTGACGAAATTGCAAGCAATTGATTGGGTCTTATCGCTGTGTTTTGCTCTTGGCTGTTTACAAAGTCGTATAAAGAATTTGTTGATTTGTTTACAAACGCCTCATTAAAGGCAAGTTGTACTTTGTTCGGTAAATCTCCGATTATTTTTTTCAAAGTGCGACTGTTGCTTAGTTCTGCCACGGCAGATAAATACATTAAGGCATTATACCATAAAGCATTTACTTCTACAACAAAACCGTTTCGAGGCGTAACCGGTTTACCCTTTGAGTATTGATCCATCCAAGTCCAATTTGGAATATGCTCAGGGATGTAAAGCAAGCCGTTATCGTGGATGAATGCATTGTATTTTCCTTCAAAGAGTTTTTTCAGAAGTTTGAAAATTTTTGTTCGATATTTTTCCCAAGTTTTTTTGCAAAGTCCTTCACTGTTTGTGTATTCCTGTAAGGCTCTGATAATTAGCAAGGGAATATCCGGACTTATCCGGGCTTCTTTGTCTTCAAAAAAACGGTTTAAAATGGTGTCAAATACTTTATGAAAGATAGTTGTATCCGGCAAACACAAGGTGCTCAAAGACAAGAGTGCTTCTCTGTGCTGATGATGATACCATGGAAAACCCGCAGTTATAAGAAGTTCGTTTTTTCTGTGGTAAAAGAATTGCTCGTTGGAGTTTCGAATACTGTTTTCAAAACTGTTGCGAGGGATTTTCTTTTTTAGTTCTGCATTGAATAAAGAATTTAAACTTTGGGGTTTAACCTCTTTTGTTGCTGCCGAAAAAATAATTTTATCGCCTTTTTTTACATTTGTTTCAAAGTATCCGTAGGTAAATAAATCTTCGGTATATTCATAACCTCTTTTTTTCTCTTCGCGGTATATGATGTTTTTGTTCCAATCCGGTGCCGTAATAAATTTCGTTTTAACGGAGCATTGCATAAATAATTCCGGATAGCCTTCATACATTTTTATTTTTATGCCGTTTGAGACTTCTTCTTTTCTGTTGTTTACCGAAAAGTTCTCATGGCTTAATTCATGTATGTTTCTGAATGCGGTTAGGGGTTGCAAACGCAAAGTAGTTTTGGAGTGTGCATCAAGTACTGTATAACGAATTAGTATTTGCTCTTCTTGTTTTGACAACAAAACTTCTTTTTTGAAGATAACACTGCCTACTCGATAGATGGTTGCCGGTATAGGGTCTGTTTCAAATTCTGTTAAATATCTGTGCCCGTGGGGATAAAAGGTGTCATCATGATATTGATGAATGGCTAAATTAAATGCCTTTTGGTTTTGTATAATGGTTTCGTCCACAGAGGATAACAACAACACTTTTTCATCTGTATTATGCAGATGCGGAACAATTAACAGCCCGTGATATTTTCGGGTATTGCAGCCGTTGATTGTTGTACTTGCATAAGAACCGCCTCGATTGGAACGGATGAGTTCCTTGCTTAAAGCATATTCCAAATTTACAAGTTTATCTTTTTCTATCTTAATGTATGACATTGTCTGTTTTATTATATTTAGGTCAAAATTAAGGATTATTTTATAATAATGCGCTCAAAATACAACATCTTGATATAATTAACAAAAAAATATAAAGAAAACTTTGGCGGCATATAAATTTTAGCCTTATCCCGAATTATTCAAAAAAATGATTCGTAAAGTGCCTGAGAATGGTTTGTTTTTTAACAGCAAGCAGGAATGCCTTAAACAAGACATTCTGCGAGCGTTAAAACCTCAAGATTTATAATGTATATTTTTAATTATCAAGGTGATATATAGGGTGGAGTCGTATATTTTCGGAGTAAAGCTAAATAATATAAAGAGAAGAAAATTCTTTTATTTCTAATAAATATTCTCTTTTTTAATATTTTGAAAATGAGGAGTTTTATGTGATTTGTTGTTCTTCTTTTAGCTAAAAAAAGGCTTAATAGACTAAAAGCTGAAAAGTTTTTTTTGAGATAAATATTAAGTTTTTTAACTTTGCATCCACTTTTGTAAAAGAGAATTGTTCGGGGTGTAGCTCAGTTGGCAGAGTACGCGTCTGGGGGGCGTGGGGTCGGAAGTTCAAGTCTTCTCACCCCGACAAATTAAAAGTCTTACAAATTATTATGATTTGTAAGGCTTTTTTTAGTTTATAAATGTCTGTAATAATGTGGTAATAATACCCAAAAAAAAGACCTCAGCGGTTTAAGACTGAGGTCTTTTTGGGGATATTCCCTTTCTTAAAGTTCTTGCAAATTATTATTCTCCGTACATTTCAATAATTTGCTCTTTTGTTTTTCCTAAAATATCAAATTCTTTACCTATTTTTATGAATGCTTCAATCGCTTTATCTAAATGTGCTTTTTCATGACCGGCAGACAATTGAATTCTTATTCTGGCTTGACCTTTTGCCACAACCGGATAATAAAAGCCGATAACATAAATGCCTTCGTCCAAAAGTTTTGCTGCAAAATCTTGTGATAACTTAGCATTGAAAAGCATGAGCGCAACAATGGCAGAGTCGGATGGTCTAATTACAAAGCCGGCTTTTTCCATTTTTTCTTTAAAATAAGTGGCATTGTCCATTAGTTTATCTCTTAATTCAGTTGAGCTGCTTAAAACATTAAAAACTTCTATCGCCGCACCGGCAATTACCGGGGATAAGGAATTTGAGAATAGATAAGGTCTTGAACGTTGTCTGAGCATGTCTATGATTTCTTTTTTTCCGCTTGTAAAACCGCCCATTGCACCGCCAAGTGCTTTACCCAAGGTGCTTGTAATAATATCAACCCGTTTCATCACATTGTGATATTCGTGGGTGCCGCGTCCTGTTTTCCCGATAAATCCGGAAGCATGACTGTCGTCAACCATAACCAAAGCATCGTATTTTTCTGCCAAATCACAGATAATGTCTAATTTTGCAATATCTCCGTCCATTGAAAAAACTCCGTCTGTAACAATAATTCTAAAACGCTGTGCTTGCGCTAGTTTTAGCTGTTCTTCCAAGTCGTTCATATCGCTGTGTTTGTAGCGGTAGCGAGCGGCTTTTGACAAACGTACTCCGTCAATGATTGATGCGTGATTCAATTCATCGGAAATGATGGCATCTTCTTTAGAAAAGAACGGCTCAAAAACTCCACCGTTTGCATCAAAGGCGGCAGCATATAAAATGGTATCTTCCATTCCGAAAAAATCAGAAATTTTTTGTTCCAATTCTTTGTGAATATCTTGTGTCCCGCAAATAAATCGAACGGATGACATTCCGTAGCCGTGCGTATCCAGCGTTTTTTTTGCTGCTGCAATTACATTGGGGTGGGAGGAAAGTCCCAAGTAGTTATTTGCACAAAAATTAATAACTGTTTCGCCCGTTGTGAGTGAAATTTCTGCCTTTTGAGCTGTGGTAATAATGCGTTCGCTTTTGTATAAACCTGCATCTTTTATCGATTGCAATTCTTTAACTAAATAATCTTTTAATTTTCCGTACATAATATGATTTTTTATAAAAACAATCCTCAAAATTAGCAAAACTTCCCGGTTCTAAAAAAATGTTTTTAACTGTAATATTTTTCTTCTGTGTTTATCAATTTTTTTATATACTATTTTCTTATTTGTTTTATAACATTTTTTTTGTTTTAAATTGTTGATATAAAACATACATTGTCTCTTTTTTATGCCTTGTAATATGATAGTTATTAGCTTATTATAAGGGTATTCCATGTAAATAAATTTGTTGTTTATATAAAAAGATATACCTTTGTGCACCTTTTTATTGGGAAAGTGTGTCTACACCTTATTTAGACCGTAAATTATGAATATATTAAAAATAATATCTAAAACTCTTAAGATTATGAGAAATAAGTTTTTTCTTTTTAGTTTTTTGTTGCTTGCTTTTGCAAACATAGCTTTTGCGCAAACAACTACAACCACACAATCCGGTAATTGGAGTGATGCGGCAATCTGGGACAATGGCGTTCCTACTGCAAGCACCGATGCTGTGATTAACCACGATATAACATTAGATGTCGATGGTGCAACTAATAACATAACAGTCAATGCAGGTCTTGTTATAGGAAGTGATTTGACTTCGAGAGCATTGACAATTAACGGGACAAGTACAATAACAAATACCGGTTCTTTGACGGTTGCAGCCTTTAATGTAACACATACAATTAATTTTAAAGGCAACCTAACAAATAACGGAACGATTGATTTATATAATTCATCCGTTCAATCAGCCGATGCTGTTTTGGACGGACCTTTGTCGATTTCCGGAACTATGCCGCAATTTGCACGTGTAACATTTAACTCCGGAAATATTAGCACAAATACTGCGCTTGACATTGACGGTGCGGTCATTATTGAAACCGGAGTTACTTTTGATGCCGGAAACTTTACACACACCGTTGCCGGCAACTGGACTGAAAATGCCGGTGGGCAAATGTTGAGTTCCGGAACCATTGAACTTAACGCAGCTACCATTCAATCTGTTACTTCCGATGCCACTTTTAATAATTTAACTTTTAATGGTGGCGGTGTAGGTGTTTTGGGCGCCGGTATTACTATAAGCGGAAACCTTGTTATTGATAACAATACGGAAGTAAAAACATCCCAAAACCAAATAGTACAAGGGAACTTGACAATTAATGACGGAAGTATGTTGAATGCTTCAGCCGGGACTTTTACGTTTAATTCCGGAGCAAGTCAAACATTAACAATCGGTACTACTGATGGAGAATCGGCAGTAATTTTTCATAATCTAACTTTTGATAATGGTGGTACTGCAAATCCTAAAACCGTTGACGGAAATATTGTGTCGAAATCATCTTTCTATATAAGCAACGATGCGGTTGCAAATGATGTAGGAACGGACAAAAATCATAGACTTGCTAGTTTAAGATTAGATGGGATATGTAATTTTAATGGAACAATAACAGCCACAGGCGGCACATTTTATAAAGACGGCAACTCCGCATTTACCATAAATGCTGATATCATTGTTGAAGCAGCACTTTCTATTCAAGGTGGTGATGCTATGATAACTACCGGAAATATTACTGTTCCGGAAAATTCTAATGGACATTCTTATTTGAGAATATTTAACAATGCAAGTTTAACGGGAACTGCCTCAAAAACACTTAGTATCGAGAATAGCGAGTCGCTTTATATTCTTGGTGAAAATAATTTTCCTACCGGTTTTGGAACAATTGCTCTTGCCGAACAGTCATTTGTTCGATTTGAGGGAAATATCCCAAATCAAAATATTCCCAATACAGTACAATACGGACATTTATATTTGAACCGAGGTACAAGCAAAACTGCCGACGGAGACCTTATTATAAGGTCAAATTTGTATGTATATAACGGCACTAACTTTTTATTAGGTAATTTTAATCATACATTGGGCGGTCATATACAGAACTCTGATGACAATTGGGGAAACGGGTCTATTACGGCAACAGGTGGTTCTTTTACTTTAAATGCTCCTGATGCAGACCAGTATATTCTCAATGCCGGAACAGGTTCCTATACTTTCCATGACCTTAATATTACGAATACTGCACCTACAAGTGTTAAACATAAACGATTTTATGATGACATTAGAATAAACGGAAACTTAACAGTAACAAATGCCGGTGGTAATGAAATAAATTTTCTGGACCTTACTATTTATGAAAATATAATTACAGGTACTGCTAGTGGAAACTTTAATATTGGTGCTAATGTTAAATTACTTACTTCAGGAATTAATTCTTTTGAAACTTCAGTAAGTAGTTTTGGGTCGATAAATCTTGATGTGAACAGTACCATCCGGTTTAATCGGACGCAAAACGGTTCTGAGCAACATATACCCGGCGGTTTTGCATATGGAAACATTGAGCTTGCCGGAAGTAATTTAAAACTTCCACAAGCCAATTTAGATATCAACGGTAATGTTTCAAGAGCAGGTAATACGCCCGTATTGACTGATAACGCTCATGAAATAAGAGTAGCCGGTAATTGGAATCTTGCTCAAAGTAATACAAATCTCACAGGCGGTATAACCGGAAATTATGTAATTTTTGATGGAAATAATCAAACAATAAGTCAATCAAATTTTAATAATGTATCTTTTGGAGGAACCGGAACAAAAACAATTACCGGAGCTTTGAATATTTCGACCAATTTGCTCATAAAGGATAACGCAGTTGTTGAGGTGGAAGAACAAACAATCAACATACAAGGAAACTGGACAGAAAACGATAACGGACAATTTAAGCAAGATAGAGGAAGTACTATTTTTGACGGTTCTATTAATAATCAAACCGTAAAAACAAATACGCAGAGTTATTTTGCCGGTTTGGTAATTGATAAACCTACAGCCGGTGCAAAAACGCTTAGCTTAAACTCCAAAGTTAATATTCGCGGAACTTTAAGTTTTAGTGAAGATAATGCTGTTTTGGATTTGAACGGTAATGAAATGTATGTTGGGTTGCACTTTTATTTTCGTAAAGGATGTTCATTTATCCACAATGGCGGTAAAGTCTTTTTTAATGGTTCGGAAGCATCACAGCTAATTCGAAATTATAATGATAACCCTATCGTATTCAATGATGTTGAGTTCTTGGGAACGGCAACAAAAAGATTATATGACAATCCTTTTATTTTTGAGGGGGACGTTACTATAAGCAACAGTACTTTAGATGGACACTATAGTGAAATTCATGCAAAAAGAGATTGGATAAACAATGGAATTTTTAAACATTTTACGACCCTGTATTTTGATGGTGCCCGTAACCAAAATATCAGTCATTCCGGTTTTCATACCGTGCATTTTGGCGGAGGGAACTATATAAAAACACTTTCCGGAGATATTACGCTTACCGGAAATTTATATATTGATGATGCTACCTTAGATGTCGGTTCTGCAAATAATAATATCACACTTGATGACAATTGGTATAATAACAGCACCGGATCTTTTATTGCTCAACAAGGAACCGTAACATTTACGGGTGAAAACAATTACCTTTTTACCGGAGAATCTAATTCTTCGCTTAATCCGGGTGGAAGTCATTTAACATCTCAAGGAGGAACCAAGAGCTTTTATAATTTAACAATAAATTGTAAGCATGAAACGAATTGGCTTATATTAAGAGGTGATTTGCATGTAGCAAATAAATTGGATATTAATAACGGAGACTTCCGTCAAAGTCATGACCCCGGCAATTATGGAATAAATGACATTTATGTTGGCGGAGATTTTATCAACAAAGGAAGAATTCAAAACAATAACTATGGAGATGCTTTTATTGAATTAAATGCTTCTGCCGGAGATTATACTTTTGAGCCGGGTAGCACAAATCAATACAGCATTATAAACTTTACCGGAGACGGCTCTTATACTTTTAACAGTACTTTGAGAATGTATAATAACAGAGCCTTGACAATCTCCGGAGGTGAATTAAAATTAAATGCCAACAATATTGAAACAACCGGAGCGCAAGGCGATATTAATTTATCAAACGGGGCTACCATTAATGTAAACGGTGGTGCAAATATTATTATGGGTGCAAATTCTACCTTTACAAATAACGGAGGTAATTTTATTCTTGTGGGTGAAGATGATACTCCGGCGTCAATAATCGCATCGACAGGGAATTTTAATTACTTGCAAACAGCAGGAACAATAGAAGCACTTAATTATCATATCGAAAGTACGCGAGGTAACGGAATTGAAATACAAGGCGGAACAATTGATGCCACAAATAATTTCTCGCAAGGAAGTTTCTCAAGCGGTGCCGGAAATGCTTATCTTACAACATCCGGTATAGACCTCGGCACCGGTATGACAATAACCGGCGTTACTTTTAATGCAGGACCTACATATAATGTCGAGAGAACTTCCGGAACCGGAAGTATGAACTTTGAAAATGCGGTAGGAACGCTTGCCGGTGAAGATCATGACAACGACCCCGCTACATTTGTAAATTGGTCATATCCGGGTGCGGTTGCATGGGATGGAAACTCTGACGGAGACGGAGACAACATTCACTGGAATGACCCGAATAACTGGTCGGGAGATGTTGTCCCTGATGCAAATTCTATCGTAATTCTCGATCATTCAGCAATAAGTGGAGCTTACACTGTTGAGATTTCAACAGCCGATGCGCTTGCTCAAAGTCTTAGCATAAATTCCGGTGCAAATCCTATATCTTTGACCTTAAACGGATACGAACTAAGCGTTGGCGAAGATATTACCATTGGAAACAACTCTGTATTGACCCAAACAGGGGCAAGTGATGTGATTACACTTGGCGGAGATTGGTCGAATGCCGGAACATTTAATGCCGGAAGCTCAACCGTTGTGTTTAATCCTACATCCGGAACACATACAATATCAGAAGGAAACTCAAACTCATTCCATAATCTTACCATTAATGGAGCAGGAGGGAAAAATATTATTAGTTCAGCCTTAAATATAAGCGGAAATGTTGAACTGGCAGGAGGTGTGTTGGAAGGCAGCACTGCTACAATTAACGTACAGGGAGACTGGACGGTAGCCGGCGGAAGCTTTGAACCCGGAACTTCTACTGTTATTTTTAACAATTCAGGAAATCAAAACATCAATGGAGGTAATTTCTATGAATTAATAATAGACGGAACCGGCACTAAAAATGTAAACGGAAATATTGATGTTGACGGTGATATAACCATTAAAGCCGGAACAGTACTTAATGGTGGAACACATAATATATATGTCGGGGCTGATTGGATAAACCTTGCCGGAAATGCCGGGTTTACACAAACCGGAACAGGTATGGTTATTTTTGACGATGCTTCAAGGCAAGATATTGGAGATAACGCAAGTTTGGAAACCACATTTAATCATATTCGATTTGCAGGCAGTGAAAAAGTTATAGAAAAGAGCATAATTGTTCAAGGAAACATGACCCTGGTAAGTGGTAATGTATTCATTAGAAATAATGTAGATATTACGGCAACGGGAGGCTCTAACACTTTTAAAATGAATGGTGGACGTTTATATGTGGAAGGACATGATGCTGATAACTCAAACAATTTCCCGAAAGGTTTTGCCAATATCAATTTGGCCGGAGGAGAAGTCGTATATTATGCTAATTTTAATCAAACTGTATATCCTACGACCTATTATAATTTAACTCTTCGCAGACGTAATGCCGGAAGTAATAATACGAAAAATTTATTGGGAGACATAACAGTAAAAAATGGTCTGACAGTCTATGATGTTGAAATCTTGCTTGATGTTAATAATTTTACAATTAACTTGGGCGGATACCTTAGTTTCCCCACAAACGGAAGACAAATTGAATGGGGTAATGATGGTACGATTATCCACTTTGGAGAATCTTGGACTGTGGACGGAGATATAGATTATTTTAATAATGTAATCAAAAAGAATGCAGGGTATATTCGCTTTATTTATAAAGATTTTGAAATAAAAGGGAACATGTCAATATTAGAAGATGCATTCCTAAATCAAGGCAATATTAATATCACTTGTACAGGTGTAAATAAGACATTTACCTTGGCGCCAACTGCCAGAGCATATTCTTCAAATCCGGCAACTTTGGGGGCAAGTACAGGACGAAAAGCCTTTCCCGTAAATTTTGCAAATTATAATTTGCATCCTAAAAGTAGGGTATATATCAATGGAACAATAGGCGACCAAACCATATATACTGTCCCGAACTACGGAAATCTTTATTTGTACACGAATGCCGAAATAAATCAAAGCTTGGACGGAAACCTTGATGTTGAGGGCGAACTGCGTATGTATAATGAACCGACATTAATCGATAACGGATATAATATAAATGTTGCCGGTCCAAATGTTGATTTAAGAAATTATATGCCAACAAGTACAATAACATTTGACGGTGCCGACCAACGAATTATGGATGCAGGAATCGGTCAAACAATCTTTGATATGAATAATGTTGTATTCTCCGGAAGCGGGCAAAAATCATTACATTACCATGCTGACGATTATTATGTGATACATGGTAATCTTACAATTAACTCGGGCGCAACAGTTTATATCCCGAGACGATTGGATTTTAGCGGACAAAACTGGGTGAATAACGGAACTTTTAATCATGCAGGAAATATTGTAAATTTCATCGGAACAAGTGCACAATCTATCAATCCGGGTGCGGACAATAAATTTTATGCCGTGCATTTTGCAAGTACCGGACAGAAAAATTTTGTGGGTAACGGAATCAATGTCGGCAACGGAGCTTTTATCATAGAAGCAAATGTAAACATGGCTAATCTTACGCATAAAATTGCTTCTGAAAGAATCATGCACAATAGCGGAGTATGGACAACAAACAATGCAAATTTTGTTTTTGATAGAAACGGAACTCAATATTTACCGGCAAACTTTAATTGTAACGACCTTTATTTCAGAAAATATGATCAATGGGATAGAGTAAGATATCTTGAAGGCATTATCAATGTAAACAATCTTAATATTGAAGAAGGAACACGTTTATATTGTTCGCAAAATAACCTTTCAACAACGCCGGCGTATAATGTTACTGTTCGAGGTAACTTCTTGAATAGCGGTGCCTTATACGCATGGGGAAATACTTTTGCTTTTGAAAGTACGGACACTAATCCTAAAATCATTAAACAAGGACGAGGCTATTTTGACAATGTAACATTTAATCAAGCCGTTTATGGACAATCAAGCCGGGTTTATACTTTAACGGAAGAAACTTTCTTCTATGAAGATATGACCATCGGTTCCGGTGCAACCCTTGATTTGAACGCACAAACATTGCATCTCGGAAATGACGACCCCAACGATCCGGTTGTTCCGCCTGCAGAGCAACATACCATTCAAACCGGTGGTGTTTTGCGAGTTAATGCCGGAGCTGTATTGGACTTTAGTTGTCGAGATAACGGAAATACATCTTTAAATGTTGACGGAACACTTGAAGTTTTGGGTACAGATGTGAAGAATGCCATTATTACTTCATCGGATTGGAACTCAAATACGAGAAGAATTGATATTAACATTAATGCGGGCGGAACCATTGCTGCCCAGTATTATTTAATAAAATACTTAACCAATGAAGGGCTTTTTGTTCATGAAGATGCAAATGTTGATGCAACAAATAATTTTTCTCACGGAATATGGTCAAACTTAAATACCGGAGGCGGAACATATTTACATTGCAATGCCACAGTATCAAATCCGGTTAATAATGTAGCTTTTAATTTTGACGGAACACCGGTTCAAGGAACACATTTTAACGTAAAACGCGAATCGGGTAAAGGCACAATGACCTTTGACGGCTCAATTAGCGGACTTCTTGGCGGCGAAACCTATGAAGCAGACCCAATCGGTATGGTTAATCCCGGACTTATTGTATGGCCTGCAGTAACCGAATATTACTGGACAGGTGCTGAAAGTTCGGATTGGTTTAATCCAAACAACTGGTCGTCGGGGGCTGTACCTACAAGCTCTACCAATGCAATTATTCCTTTACGTAATAATAATCCCATTATTACCGGTGATGCTGTTTGTAAAGATCTTAAAATAATTGATTCCGGATTTTTAAGTTTGCAAACAAACGGTAATTTGGATGTAAGCGGAAACGTATATATAGGGCTCGGAGATGATGTTGCTATTCTTGCCGTAGATGATCCCGCCGATGTTATAACAGTTGCCGGAAGTTGGTCGCGCGGCACAAATGCAATGTTCTTGCACGGTGGCGGTACGGTTGAGTTTAATGCACTCGGAGGAAATGTTTCTATTGACCCGGATGACTCTGCCTTTGGAAATGTTACTTTCAACGGTGGTGCAAGTTTTGTTCTTACAAATATAGAAACCCTCGTTGATGGAAATTTCTCTCTAATAAACGGAGCAGTTTCACCCATAAACAATAATTACAGAATTAAAATAAGAGGTGATTATGTAAATGCGGGGGGAACATTTGATATAGCTACCGAAGGTACTGTTTACTTTGACGGAAGCAATTTACAAAGAATAGAAAACGGACATTTTAATGATGTTATAATTGACGGAACAAATATTAAATCAACAGTGAGTACCCTCATTATTGAAGGAGATTTATTAGTTAAAAATACAAGTTTACAAGCAGGTGCTCCAATAATTATGAAAGGCAATGTTGAAATTGAAAGTACCGGAACTTTCAATGACGGCGGACATACGCATACTTTTTCGGGAGTGTACTGGATAGGCTCCGGAAACTATGCCGGAACCGGTACTGTTGAATTTACCCGAGAAGGTACTCAACGTATTAAAGCCTCTAAATTTAATAATTTGACTTTAAAAAACAATGGTTATGTTAATTTAGAGGGCGATGTTGAAATGACCGGAAATTTTGCGATGATGCCGCCTTGTACCTATTTGAATATGTTTGGATATAACATGACTAATACCTCCGGAACCGGAACATTTTTCTTGGATAATCTTGCTCGTATTTACATAAGAGGTGCAAACAACTTCCCTGTTAATTTTTCAAACTACGATTTGCATCCGGGCAGTTATACAATCTATGACGGTTCAATGGAGCAAACAATTGCCGGTGTTCCTGTTACCTATGGTAGGCTGTATCTTGATAATGGCTTAAAAATAGCTGCTAATCACCTTGATATTAACGGTATTTTATATCTGTATAATGATGCAACATTAGACGTTACGACAAATAACTATAGAATAAACATTGCCGGAGACTGGTATAATCTTGAAGGTGCTACTTTTATTCCTCATGAAGGGGAAGTTATTTTTGACGGAGATAAAGAACATGTGTATATGCGTATTTATGAAGCATCCGTAAACACAAACCAATTTTATAACCTTTCTGTAAACAAGTCTTTTGGAGATGTACGTTCTTATTGGGGAGACATCACCGTATTAAATAATCTTAGAGTTATTAACGGTTCTCTTCTTCAAGATGAAATTATGTATGTAGGTGGAAATATGACGGCTATTTCCGGAACTTTTGGAAATGCCGGAACATATTATCTCCGTAAACCGGCAGGAACTTCGAATCTTCAATTTAACGGTTCGATTATTCGAAACCTTACGATAAATTCCGGTGCTGAATACATCTTGCAAGATGATTTAAAAATGACCGGTAATTTCAATTTGCTTTCCGGAACTTTTGACGGAAATGGAAATATTGTAACAATGGGAGATAACGGAGAGACCCATGAAATTTTCGGTATTTACAAAATAGGCCCGGGCGGAACACTTAAATTGCCCACATACGGAGTATTTAATGTGAACGGAGGTGCTGAAATGCACGTTGTTGGCGATGCCGATAATATTGCAACGGTTACTCATAATACCGGAAGATATTATTTTAATGTCGAAAACGGAGCTTTTATCAGTGCAGCGAACTACCTTTTTGAGTATATGGAACAAGGAGGTATTTATGTTAAAGATGGTGCAACTATTCATAACGAATATAATTTTAGTTACGGAACATTTACAAATCCGGCAGCGGACGGAACTTGCTTGCGTATAGAAAATAATCAAAACTTTACACAAGCCGGCGGAAATCCGATTCGAGAGGTTTCATTCCCTTATAATCCCGGTGCGGGAGCGCGTAACGTAACTAAAACAGTTGCTTCCGGAGGAATGCTCGATTTCACAAATTATTCGGGTGAATTTGCCGGAGAAGATTTTGACAATGACCCCAATAATCTTATTAACTGGATTGCACCTCCTTATGTAATGTGGACAGGAAATGTAAGCAGCGACTGGTATAATCCGGCTAACTGGGAAATAGTGCCGGGTCCGAACAGAGTACCTTTGATAACGGATAATGTACTTATTACTCAAAGACAAAACCAGCCTGTAATCAATGTTGATGGTGCTGTTGCAAAAACTCTGGAAATTGAAGAAGGTGCATCTTTAACTTTAAGCTCTTCTGCGGCTACCGACACTACCTTAAAAGTAAACGGAGATGTTAATATTATGGGAGACCTTAACTTTGATAGTAACGGCAATAATACGATGAGTGTTGCCGGAAACTGGACAAATAACGGAGTGCTCAATGCCGGAGACGGAACGCTTATATTCAATTCGCCTTTAGGTATAAAATCAATTGATAACGGAAATGATTATTTTTATAATATGCACGTAAATACGGCATCGGAACTTAAAATGTCGTCTAATTTAACCGTATTAAATGATTTTATTATTCAAAATGGAATTTTTAACCTTTCTAATAGAGATTTGACCGTAAAAGGAGACTTCTATAACTACGCAGACTTTTTACCTCAAACAGGAAAACTTGTTCTTGCCTCTAATGATGCAACACAGATTTTTAATCCCGGAAATTCGGATTATTACATTATTGATGTTTCCGGAACCGCTACAATTAATCTTGATAATGATTTGGACTTAACACATAACATGAATGTAAATTCCGGAATATTTAATCTTAACGGTCATGTTTTTAATATGGGTGACGGAGATGGAATAGATGTGTTGACCTTAGCCGGCGGAACATTGAATGTTAATGCAAATGCTTATTTAAAACCGGGAAATTCGGCTTCTGTGGAGCTTAATAACGGCGGTAGAATGGTGTTAGTCGGTAATGATGTTGATAATCCCGCATATTTGCAGGCACAAACAGGAACTTTTGCTTTCAATGTTAATAATGGCGGAATTATTGAAGCTAAATACTATAATATTCAACATACCAATATATTCGGAATAAGAGTACATAAAGGTGGAAGTATTGATGCAATTAATAATTTTTCTGAAGGTGTTTGGCGAAACGGAACTAATCCGGGACAATATCTATACTTAGAAAATGATTTTGCCGATTTTACCGTTACCGGTGTATATTTCCACAATGGAGCTTCGGTTAATGTTAAGCGCGATGAAGCAACAACAAGCGGTGTTATTACATTTGAGGATGCTGCCGGATTGCTTGCCGGAGCAAATTATGAAGACGATGATGCTTCTGCCGAAACAGGTGCTGTTCGGTGGACATACACACATGAGCTTTACCAGTGGACGGGTGCTGTAGACCGAGATTGGAATAATGCTTTAAACTGGAATATACCCGGAGGTGGTCATGCCGTACCGAATGAAAACGTTATAGCTGTTATTCCTGATGTGTCGGATGCAAGCGGCAATAATCCGATTATCGGAATAGGTGCAGGCAGTGCAAATGGTGCATGTTATGACTTAATGATTGAACTCGGAGGACATTTGACTTTCAGCAATGATAAAGATTTAGTCGTTGAGAATACGGTTACTGTTGTTTCCGGAGGAACAATAAACATTAATCCGGGATCATTATCAACAATAACAGTTGGTGATATTTGGTCAGTGGACGGAACTTTTAATAACGGAGGAAGTTCAACGGTGCTTTTCAATGGTTCAGCCGGAAAATTATTGACAATTGCAGGGCATACACCTTTTTATAACCTTACAATTCAATCTTCCGGAAGTGCCGAGTATTTGACAGGTGCCGCTCTTGATATTGACGGAGATTTCAATATTATTTCCGGAACATTTACAGTGTCCGATGAGATGCATAATATGAATATAGCCGGGAATTTTAGTAATTCCGGAACATTTAATCATGGAAACGGAACAGTGGTGTTTAACGGAGAAAATCAAACGATTTCTTCGCCGGGTACGGGCAGTTTCTATAATATCAGTTGTGCCGGAACCGAAACAAAGTTTGTAGGCTCTGATTTTACCGTTGCCAATGATGTTCAAATACAAAACAATGTTACTTTTAACGGTGGTACATACAACTTATTCGTAAAAGGAAATTGGGTAAATAAAGGAACTTTTGAACCGAATACGGGAACCGTAGTTTTCAATGGAACAAAGACTCAGATGATAGATAATTATCAAACAGAGAATTTCTATAATTTTACTTTGAATAACACGGCAGCTACTTTCCCGCAGCTTGTTTTATACGGAAATGTAAACATTAACGGAACAGACTGGACAATGACCGACGGTGTTATAGAAACTACCGAAGACCAACTCTTAACAATTGGTTCTAATGTAACTCTTACCGGAGGAAACTCAAATGTAAGTTATGTTTCCGGACCTTTGGCAAAAGTCGGAAGTGCCGATTTTGTATTCCCCATTGGAGACGGAACAAAATTTGCACGACTTGGAATCAGCGGACTAACCGGCTCGGGAACATTCAAAGCCCGATATTTTGAAGAAGCATACGACGATGTTGCAAATGTTGAAACTGCACTTAGTCATGTTAGCGGATACGAACATTGGACTTTGGACAGAACAAGCGGTGGAGGCGAACCTTTTGTGTCATTCTATTGGGAAGACGGTGCCGTATCCGGTATTGACAATTTGGTTACGCTTTCAACGGCTGTTTATGCCGGCGGACAATGGGTAAACAGAGGAAACGGAGGTACTACCGGAACGGTAGCTGCAGGTTCTATTTTATCCGATACCCGATTTGATGTCTTTGGTCCTTGCGGATTTGCATCCACAAATGAAGACAATCCTTTAAATGGTTATAACCGATGGACAGGTCAAGCTTCAAACGATTGGCATAATTTGAATAACTGGTCAATGGGGCTTGTCCCGACCGCTACTACGGATGCACTTATACCGGCTGCTCCCCTTAATCAACCGGTTATAGACAGTGATGCAGAAGTGCGAAAATTAACGATTGACCCGGGAGCAAAACTAATCGTTAATCCTTTGAAATCGCTTACGACTGAAGGCAATTTCTTCATAAACGGTGATCTTATTTTAGAATCTAATGTTTCGGGGAATGCTTCGCTTATCAACAAGCAAGGAATTTCTTACGGTACTGCATGTAATGTTGTTCAAAAATTATACATCTCGGGAGGACAATATCATTATGTGTCTTCACCTATGGCTACAACACATGCCGATAGATTTAAAGTCGATCCTGTTGCGCCGTATTACAATCCGAACTTTTACAGTTATGATGAAACGGATACAAATGAAGATTGGACGGCAACGGCATGGCATCAACATAATGGCAATATGGAGGTGATGACCGGTTATAGTGTGTATTATGACTTACCGCGGACAATTATTTTTGACCGTGCCGTATCCGGAAACTTTAATACCGGAGACCGAAGTAAAACGCTTACTTATACCGGTAACAGCATGGATGAACTTCTACATAGAGGTTGGAATCTTGTTGGAAATCCTTTCCCTGCAAATCTTGATTGGGATGGTCCGGGATGGACAAAAACAAATATTTATAACTCTCTTTATTTCTGGAACGGCTCTAATTATTCGTACCATGTATCATCGGGACCCGGTTTCTTTAATACGGGCGATGATGTGAATAATGCTTCAAGTATTATTCCTCCCGCACAAGGCTTCTTTGTCAAAGTGAAAGAAGGCGGAGATAATACTCAAAATCAAACCGGCGTATTGGGTATTCCTGCATCGGCCAGAACAACGGCTGAACAAGCTTTCTGGAAAAAAGAGCAAGCGAAGTTGAAAACAGATATTGATGCTATTCGACTCACTGTAAGTCGAGATGGTAAAACGGATGAAACTTTAATACGTTTTATACCCGGTGCAAGCAGCGAATTTGATGCTGATTATGACGCATTCAAACTATTTCCGAGTGATTGGTATGAAATGCCGCAGATATACAGTGTATTGCCGAATAATATAGCCTCAATAAACACCCTGTCCGGCTACTATGATGAACTTGTTGTTCCTTTGGGCTTGCAAAGTCCCACAGGCGGCTTGTTCTCAATAAACATTCCTGAATTTGACCTTACTGACGATACGGATATTTATTTTGAAGATGTTTATGAAGGGAAAGTAATGAATATTAATAATGGCTTGTTCTACAGCTTTAATTCAGATGCCGGAAAATTTAATGACAGGTTTAGAATATTGTTTAGCGTAAAACAAACCACAGAGGTTGATGCAAATGACAGTCCTGATGTTCAAATTTATGCACACGGGTATAATTATTACATTAAATCTGCGGAAGAAAAAGCCGTATTAGGTATGGTGAACTTGTACAATATGTACGGAGCTTTGGTAAAATCCGTTAATAATACGCAAGCCGGTTTTGCATCTTTCAGTGCAATAGACTTGCCGGCAGGCTTTTATATTGTTAAACTTAAAAATAAATACGGAACATATACAGGCAAAGTTTTCCTAAGCGGAAAAATGTAAAATAAAAAAACGTATCAGAACTTAATTGGTGCCGGAAGAAAACGATTTAATTTTACATCGTTTTCTTTCCGGCACTTATTATTATATATGCAATAAAATAAGTGGTATCAAAGATAATTGCGAAATTAATCCGTGAAGAAAAAACATGCGGGTAAGATTAATTTCGAATGCTTTTGCTATTTTTGCCGAAATAAAAAATAAATTGATTATGGGACGAGCATTTGAATATCGAAAAGCAGCTAAAATGAAACGTTGGGACAAGATGTCTCGCATTTTTCCAAAATTAGCCAAAGCAATAACCATTGCGGCAAAAGAGGGCGGTGAAGACCCTGAAATGAATGCTAAACTACGAACGGCAATTCAAAATGCCAAAGCTCAAAACATGCCGAAAAGCAATATTACGGCTGCCATAAAAAGAGCTTCCGGAAAAAATGCCGCTGAATATATAGAAGTAAGTTATGAAGGAAAAGGTCCGCATGGGGTGTTAATTTACGTTGAATGTGCTACCGATAATACAACTCGAACAGTTGCCAATATAAAATATTATTTCAGTAAATTCGGAAACGGCATTGTGCCCTCCGGCTCCTTAGAATTTATGTTTGAGCGAAAAGCCGTGTTTGAGTTTGAAAAGCAAGATGAAATGGACAGGGAAGAACTGGAATTGGAATTAATTGATGCCGGTTTGGAAGAAATTGACGAAAATGACGGCACTATCTACGTTTATGGCGATTATAAAAACTTTGGCAGTTTGGCTTCTGCTTTTGAAAAGATGAATATTGAGTTAAGCAAATCGGGTTTGCAAAGAATCCCTACTTCGCCGGTTGATTTTACGGAAGAACAAATTGAAGAAATTGAGGTTTTAATCGACAAGTTAGAGGAAGACGATGATGTGCAAGCAGTATATACCAATATTGCTTAGCCCGCATTTCGAGACTTTTGGAAAAGTCTCGAAATTTCATCTAGCTAAACTTGTAGATTTTTGATTTATAGTGCTTTAGGTTTTTTTAAAATCAATCTCCCTACACCCTCTCCTCCAAGAGGGATTTTGCTATTGCGCTTTTTGTTTAATCGGCTTTTGGCTCTTGGTCTTTGGCTTTTAGAAATAAAAAATAAGGTAATAAGGTTGATTTTTTTGATTATCTTTTTCTACTAAGGTTTAAACCGAAAATAAGGTTTTTAATAATTTGTAGTTCTCAATTTTCTTCCAACTCCCGGTTTCCAGCTTCCCGCTCTAATCGGGTTTTAATTTCTAATTATCAATTGCTTGCGTAAGGGCTGCGCCCTTCAAAAAAAGTTAGATACTTGGCTTTACTTTTGCAAAAGTCTCGAAATGCCTCTTTATGTTGTTAATTGGTTATCTGTCATAAAAATAAAATACACATTGTCAAGTTTTAATCACACAACGGAATGATTTTTGTCAATACTATATTAATTATCTGTAATGGACTAAGTTCGGGTGTTCCTGTATGACCTTTGAAAATTATAAAAAACATATGGAAAGGCGGATAAAAAAATATAGCATTCTTATTTTATCTGTGCTTATTTATTCTTCTTTTGCTTACTCTCAAACAAAAGGCTTAAACATTGACAAAGGTGTTGCCTATATCAAGCAAGAGAGGTTGAATAAAAAAAATATAAGTCTTCATGGCAAATGGGAATTTTATCCTAATGAACTTTTAGCACCGTCTGATTTTAGTTTCGGCACAAAGCAAGCAGGCTGTCAATATATTTTAGTTCCTCATGCTTGGAATAATTACACCAACAGCAAAGACCAAATGAAAGCTTTGGGCTATGCAACTTATCGTTTACAAATAATACATCATTGCAAGTCTCAAAAAATAGGAATAACTTCGCGAGCCATTTCTTCGGCTTCTTTAATATTTATTGACGGAAAAAAACTTGCCGAATTGGGGAAAGTCGCTACAAGCAAAGAAAAGTCCGAGCCGGAAGCAAAACCTCTGAGCATTTTTTTTACACCGAAATCGGATACCACCGATATAATTATTCAAGTAGCAAATTTTTATTACGGAAAAGGCGGTATTACAAGAGAAATAAAAATTGGAACGGAAGCGAACATAAAAAGAGAAAAAACGCGGACTACCGGAATTAGTTTACTTCTTATTGGTGCTTTTCTTCTAATGGGTTTGTATAATTTGGGCTTTTTTCTGCTGCTTAGAAAAAGTATTCCGGAGTTGTTTTTCGGGTTCTTATCTTTGACTGTGGCTGCTCGCTTGCTGCTTACAAGAAACGTGTATATTTTAAATATTTTCCCGGATTTAAATTGGAGCCTTAGAATACACTTAGAGTATTTGACTTTTTACGCAGGAGCTCTTTGTTTCTTTTTATTTATATACTATTTGTACAAAAAATTGTTTTATAAACCGATATTATATTTTGCAATAGGCTCAATCGTAGCATATATGCTTATACTTTTTGCAAGTTCTATTTATATTTTTTCCCAAACGATTGTTTCATTTCAAATATTGTCGATTTTTATTGTTGTTTATTTATCCATTGTTTTTATTAAAGCAATTATACAAAAAAAAGAGGGGGCTTTTATTCTTTTTGTCGGGTTTATAATTCTATCCCTTACTTTTATAAATGATGCATTATATGCCGATAATATAATTCAATCAATAGAGCTTATTCCTTATGGCTTGTTTATATTTGTCTTTTTGCAGGCATATATCTTATTAAAACGTTTTGCAGAATCCTTTGTGAGAACAGAAAACTTGTCGGTAGAGCAGAATATGCTAAACAGAGATTTAGAGGCGAAAGTTGCGGAGCGTACGAAAGAACTGCAAGACACAACAAACCTATTGAAACGTAAAGAGCAAAGATTGCATTCCATTATTGAAAATCAAGATGCTTATGTTATTATTATAGATTTAGACAATAAAATTATTTTCGGCAATACCAAAATATTTGAATTTTACGGTATTGATAAAGAAGAAGCAATAGGACTTGATATATCCGACTTTCTTTTACCTGAGGATAAGTATATTGTAGATGTGGAGGCGAGGCGGAGAAAAGCCGGAAAAGCCGGGCAATATAATATAACTGTTGATGTAAAAGGCAAAAAGAGAACATTACAAATTTATGGGTCTCCGGATTTGTCGGAAACCGGTGAGGTAATCGGAAGAATTGCGGTTGTGCGGGATATAACATCCGAAATAGAAAAAAACGAATATATTGACAGGATACATCAAGAATTAAAAGAACATAAAGCAAAATATGAGTTAATATTGAATTCAAGTGTGGATATTATCTTTTTGTTGGATCTTGACGGAAAAATATTATTTGTAAATAAAAAGCTCGAAGAGTTCTTTGGGTTTGCTTGTTCCGGTATCATCGGGTGTAATTTTAAGAATTTTATTCCTGAAAGTGAGTATGTGAATTTAAATAAGCATATAGAGCGAATTGTTAAAAAAGAAAAAGCCTGTAATTTTAGGACTTTTGTAATTCGGAGAAAAAATATCCTGCTTCCTGTAGAAGTTAACGGAAAGCTTATTCAAGAAGGTAATGAACCGCGAATACTTCTTTCTGTTCGTGATATTTCAAAAATAGTTAGAGCTGAAAAAGCTTTTGTTGCAAGTGAAAGAAAGTTCCGAACGTTGGTTGAAAACCAAACAGAAGGTGTTGGTGTTACGGATATTAATGGAGTGTTCACCTTTGCAAATCCGGCAGCAGAAGAAATTTTGGGTGTTAAACCGGGCAAACTCATCGGAAAATCTTTGCATGGCTTTTTAAGTTATAAGTCGTATAAAAAGGTAATACTTGAAAGCGGAAAAATGAAAGTAGGGGAAAAAGCAAAATATGAATTACAAGTCATGCAATCTTCGGGAGAAGTTCGAGATATTTTGGTATCCGTAACCCCTTATCTAAATTCTGACAAAGAAATCATAGGCTCTATAGGTGTTTTTATGGATATTACGGAAAAGAAAAGAGCCGAAAATAAAGTAAAAGAGAATGAAACCAGATATAAATTGGCGGAAAGTGCTGCCAATATAGGAACATGGGAGTGGCGAATCTCTGAAAATAAAACATTTTGGTCTGATACAACTTATAAAATATTCGGCTTAGAAAAGAATGAAGAGTTTTTTGATGGAGACAAGTTCTTTAATGTCGTGGATGCCGGTGAGGTGGAAAGGTTAAAAAAAGAAATGGAGGCAGTTGTAAAACAAAATAAAAATAAATTAAATACCCGTTTTAAGGCTTTTAAAAATAAGAAACCAATTATTATTGACCAAGTTTCCCGGATTATCAGAGATGAAAATAATATCCCAAGGACAGTCTTTGGGGTATTCCAAGATGTAACAAAAAGAGTTAAAGCAGAGCAGGAATTCCCAAAGATGATATTGTAAATAATGTGCTTAAAAACTATTTCTTGCTTTTTAAGCCGAAAGATATTGTCGGCGGAGATTTTTATTATGTAAACCAAATAGGCGACAATATTGTTTTTGCCGTTGCAGATTGTACCGGACACGGTGTATCCGGAGCTTTTCTCTCAATGATAGGGCTAACCGGTTTGCACGGGATAATTCAGCATAATCAAATTGTTGACCCGAAAGAAATTTTGGAACGGTTAAGAAAGGGGTTTAAGCAGACAACTTATCAGTTTGGCGAAGATAATTTGCTGGGAATAAATTTGGCATTGTGCAGCATTAACACAAAAAACAACAGGCTGACCTTTGCCGGAGCCTACAATCCTATGTTCTTGATTAGAAATGGTGCCTTGACAGAGCTTCCTGCAACAAGAAATCCGATTGGTTATTTCTTGCAAGAAAAACCATTTGAGAACAATCAAATCAAATTAGTCCAAGACGACACTATTTATCTTTTTTCGGACGGGTTCCCCGACCAAATCAATCCGGAGGGGCAAAAATACTCTAAAAGAAAGTTTAAAGAACTTTTAAAGATTATTTCGGCAAAGAAAATAGAGGAGCAAAAGGAGATTCTGCAAAAAGAACTAACCGATTGGGCAAAAAACGAGATGCAAATAGATGATATTACCGTTCTGGGACTAAAATGGGGTCTCAAAGGTAAAAAGCATTAGTAATTTTTATGCCTGTTATTCAATTACAATGGGAAAGTCATTGCCGCCGGAATAAGACTGAGGATATTGTCTTATGCCTTTAAATTTCATGGAATATTCCGGAACTTGGTCGTCCAAATAAGATTTTAATTCGTAAACGGTAATTTTTCCGTCAAGCGGCGATCCGTCGGCATTGCCTTTCATGGCATTTAAAAGAACATAGGTGAATAATCCGTGTCCTAAACTTTTAAACTCAACGGCATATTGTTTGCTGCCGGCGGAAGCCAATACATGAATGCCCGAACTTCTTGAAAGTTGAGCAATGGCTTTTTCTCTGCCGGCACCTCTGTGCCCCAACACTTCGGTTGCGGCACCGGATTGGCAGGCATCTAAAATCATTATCTGTTTTAAGGCTTTTATTTGATTGAATTTATCTTGCATATACTCGGCCAAAATAGCATTCGTTTCTAATGCCTCTTTATCATAGAGGCGAATGCAATCTGTCGGAATAAAATAAAAATTGTCGTCGAGCATACTGCCGTGTCCGGCATAATAAAATATAAACACATCCTTGGGTTTTGCATTGTCGGCTATTTCTTTTACGGCATTTAAAATATTATCTTTATGGGCATTTTTATCGTATAAATTATAAAAACTCATTTTCTTAAACAGGGGTTTGCTTCTTCTTTTTATAAGGTTTGAAAATGCTTTTGCATCTGTTTTTGCATAGTTCAAGTTTAAACTTTCATTTTTGTATTTGTCTATACCTACGGTCAGTATATAGCAATCAGGGAGCGATTCGTCGGTTTTATAATAAACGGTATGTTCAATGGTGTTTGATTCAATTCTTCCGTTGCTGAATGCTGATATTTGGATAGTATTTTTGCCCGGAACCAATAAAAATTGAATATGTTCATTGGATCTTTTGCCTCTACGAACTCTTTTGGTGCTTTTATAATCGTGTATGATACGTTTGCCGTTTTGCAAAACTTTTATCTCATTAATTCCGCCGCCGTTATCTATCACTTGAAAATCAAGTTCAATAAAATCCGTATTTAGTATGGTATCTTTCATTATGCCGGAGAATTTCAAACTCGGCGGCGGTGCGCTTTCCAAATAATCATCAAGATTTATTTTTTGGTTTATTAAACCTTTTGTTTGATAAGCATATTGCAGCAATCCCGGTCTGTAGAAATCTTCAAAAAACTGGTCTACATGATAAGTTTTCATCCCTTTTACAAAATAGATATATTTTTTTGCACCGGCATTACCGTCAAAAAAACCGCCTCGTGCTTTCACGAACCAATCATTGCGGGTTAATTGATAATAGGTGTAAATAATTTTTGCATTAATTATTTCCCAAACTTTAACCACTCCCTGCATGCTGCATGAGACCAAAGATTGATTGTCGGGGCTTATCTGTAATGAGGTAACAGGAGAGTCATGTCCTTTAAATGTTTTCAGGAGTTTTCCGTTTTTTGCTTCCCACATTTTTATGGTGCCGTCGGAGCCGCCTGTAAATATGTATTTTCCGTAATTAGAAAAACAAACAGAATGTATGCCTCCTTGTTTTGGCTGTAATTTTTGAAGCTGAAATCCCGACAGCACATCCCAAACACATGCCGTTCCGTCCCAAGAACCGGATACCAATAAGGTGCCGTCTTCCGAGAAATCGAAAGAGGAGGTAACGTCGGAGTGTCCTACAAATTTACGGAACATTTCTTTTGAGTCGATTTCCCAAAGGGCAAAATTCTTATCCAAGCCGGCAGAAACAATATAGTTTCCAAATGGCGAATAATCTGAAGCAAAAGCCTTTATGTCTTTAAAATACTTTAATGCTTTGCCGCTTGCAACATCCCAAATATATCCGTCAGAATCCCAGCTGCTTGATAGCAATTGGGTGCCGTCCGAATTGAAATGTACCGAGAAAATCATATTGTAGTGCCCTTTTATTGTTTTTAGTAAGTTCCCGGTTGCGGCATCCCAAAGTTTAATCGTTTTATCACTGCTGCCTGTTGCAATCATTTTTCCGTCCGGAGAAAAATCGTAGCAAATTACCGCAGCTTGGTGTCCTTTTAAGTTAAATGCCGTTTTGCCGGTTTCAAAATCCAAAACTTTTGCAATAGAATCTTTTTTGCCTATGATCATTAACTTGCCATTAGGGCTTAATTTAACATTTGTTTTGCGATCAAAATATGTTTTTGCATAGTATTGCCAATAATCTTCTTGATCCAGATTTGTGCCTTGGCTGCTTGTATTTACAAAACCGACAAAAGTTCTTACTTTTCTGCTGTTAGAGCTGTTTCTGAGAACGGCTGTTCCGTCATCTCCGGTGGTTATGTAGTATTTGCCGTCGGGGCTGAAACAGGCAAAGGTAAATTCTTTCTTTCCGGCTTTTATGGTTTTTATTTTTTTGCCTGTAACTTTATTAAAAAGCGTAATGTGTTTTTCATTGCAGACTAATATTATATTTCCGGCTTTATTAACATCAACACTAATCATAGCTTCTTGCTTTTCGATGTAGGTTTTTGTTTTTCTTCTTTTTTTTAGGTTCCAAAGCGCTAAGGGTCCGTTTCTTGAACCCAGAACCACCAAGTTTTCATTGGAAAAAAACTTCGCGTATGTCCCGCAACCTCCGCAACTTCCTTTTTCCACAAGATTAAGGGTTTCTTTTTTCTTGCCGGTTTTAAAATCAATTAATACGGCTTTTCTGTTGTCTTCTCCTATCAATATTTTTTTGTTGTCCGGACTGATGTCTATGCTTATACCGGAACCTGTGCCCATATTCGGGCTTACTTCAAAATCTCTGACGAGCTTTCCGCTTGCGGTTTCAAAAATCCCCGTTTTCAATTGGTAGCCGCCCAGTACAATATATTTTCCGTCGGCACTGAAAGCAATTCCGGTCACGCTGCCTTTCATGGGAAATGTTCTGATTAAATCGCCTGTTGCTACATCCCAAAGTTTAGCCGTTTTGTCCGTGCTTCCTGTTGCAATGAATTTTCCGTCGGGACTAAATTTTAAAGCCACGATGGTTCCCTCATGACCGATAAAGGTGCGCATTTCTCTTCCGGTTTTTATTTCCCATAATATGGCGGTTCTGTCTCTGCCTCCCGTAACCAAGAAATTTCCGTCAGGACTGAATGCCGCTGTTTTTACAGCCCCTAAATGACCTTTTTGAATGACGGTTTCCATTTCTTGCGCATGGACTGAAAATGCAAGAAAAAATGCTTGTAATACAAATAATATTTTTAGGGGTTTCATATTCTATTCTTTTAGGAGGTTTCTGTAAGATACAAATTTATTCATATATTATGTTAAATGCAAATTTATCCCGCATTTCAAGATTTTTTTAAAAGTAAAATGAAAATGCGAGATTTATCGTTATAGAAATTTTAATGTCGGGAGCCGGAAGACCGAAGAAAAATTTAAAATTCTAAAAATCTAAAAGAATTATTTTATAATTTTGTTGTATGAAATAGTACGCTTGCAAGTTCTTGGAATTATCTTATTTGTTTTAGCCCGAGTTAAATCAAAAATAAATATAGATTTTTTAATAAATTTTAATCAAATTTGTAAAATAAAACGAAGTCCTGATGCTTGTTGAATTGTCTGAAACACATATAATTATATTTGCTTTTTTGGCAGCTTTGTTTATGACGCTTATCTCTATACCCTCAATTATTAAGGTGGCGGAGTTAAAACACCTTTTTGATGAACCCGGCGAGCGCAAATTACACAAAAGTAAAGTTCCCACTTTGGGCGGGATAGCAATTTTTTCGGGTTTTGCGGTTTCTGCTTTGTTTTTTTCTGATTTTTCGCAAATTCCGGAACTCAAATACATCATTGCCGGAACTATTATTTTGTTTTTTGTGGGGATTAAAGATGATATTCTGGTAATAGCACCCATAACAAAATTGTTGGGGCAAATAATTGCCGTTGCAATTATCAGCATGTTTTCCGATTTGCAAATAACCAATTTGCACGGCTTTTTCGGCATTACCGATATTCCGAAATATCTTGGCATTCCGTTGACTATTTTTGTTTACATAGTCATTATCAACGGGTTTAATTTAATTGACGGTATTGACGGTTTGTCGGCAAGCATTGGTTTAACTTCGGCAGCTATTTTGGGTCTTTGGTTTTTTCTTGTCGGCGAATATGCTTATTCCTTGCTTTCGGCTACGCTTATGGGAGCCTTAATCGGATTTTTACGATTTAACATGTTCAGCAAGAGAAATAAAATTTTTATGGGCGATACCGGTTCTTTAATTCTGGGCTTAATTATTTCCGTGTTGATTGTGAAATTTAACGAAATGAACATTCACCAAAGTTTTGAATATTCAAAATTCGGTGCTCCGGCAATTTCTATTGCCATTTTAACCGTTCCTTTATTTGACACTTTAAGAGTTATGTTTATTCGCTTTTTTCAAAAAAAACCCTTGTTTAAACCGGACAAACAGCACATCCACCATATTCTGATAAAACTAAATTGTTCTCATAAACAAGCGGTAGGCATCTTGACCAGCATAAACACCCTTTTTGCTTTAACGGCAATGTGTATTCATAATGTGTTTGGAATAAGAACATTAACCCTTATCTTTCTGCTTGCGGCAATGATTGTCTTTTATATACCGGTATTTATCTTAAACAGAAAAAAATCAAAAGATACATGTTGAAACAAAAATTAGTGCTGTTTTTTTTACTTATTGCAAGTGCCGGTATTTTTGCTCAAAACAAGTTTTTGAACACAGATTTTTACTGTTATTTTGAAACGAAAGCCGATTTTGATTCAAGTTTTCACTATACGATAAAGCCATACGACAATAATTTCTTTGAAAATACAAAATTAAACATAGACAGCCTTTTTCCGGAAAACAGCACGCTTTGCCGATTGTTTAACAAAGACCTAATCAATATAAAAAAAAAGAACTTCGAGGCAGCAATCAACCCGGTTTTAAACACCATGTTTTATAATGATTTCAGCAATCAACATTTTTATGAAGATTATAAGGCAGGTATAAGCACAAGAATAAACATTACAAAACATTTTTTTTTACATACGGAGACTTTTCTTGCTCGAAGCGGTTTCCCGGAATTTTATAATGATTTAATTACCAATTATGCCATTGTTCCGCAATACGGAAAATTTCTGAGAAACACGCAAAATCGCCTACTTTATTATTCGACAACAGGAAGTATCAACTATCGTGCAAATGACAATATCCTTTTCAGTGCCGGTAAGGGAAAGCATTTTCTGGGAAACGGCTACCGTTCCTTATTTCTTTCGGACAATTCCAATGCCTATCCTTTCATCAAGGCAGAAATTGATATTTGGCGCATTAAGTATCTGTGGATGTTTGCAAAATTATCGGATATCAGCATCAAACCGGGTGCAAACCCGCTTGAATTATATGACAAAGCGGCTTTTATTCATTATTTAAGTTATCATATTACCGACAGAATTAATTTTAATTTTTTTGAAACAGTTATAAGTAACCCTTTTGACAAAGACGGAAGACGCATTTCTTATGATGTAAGTTATTTTAATCCGATTATTTTTTACCGCCCGCTTGAATTTTACAAAGGCAGCTCGGATAATTCTTTAATGGGCTTGGGCTTGAATATCCGTTTATGGAAATCATGCTTTTTATATGCACAATTTATTTTAGACGACTTACTTATATCCTCGCTAAAAGACGGTTCCGGTTGGTGGGGTAATAAATTCGGTATTCAGGCGGGGGGAAAAGCCTACAATATTTTCAATATACCGGGGCTTTTTGCACAAGGCGAAATTAATATTGTCAGACCTTATACTTTCTCGCATGGGGAAGCATATACAGACGCAGGTATTCCGAATTTGAATTACGGGCATTTTAAGCAAGAATTAACACATCCTTTCGGGGCAAACTTTGCCGAAGGCATTGCTCAAATCCGTTATGTACGCGGACGTTTTGCAAGCACGGCAAAATTGATGCTTATAAAAAAAGGGACAGACACGGACAGTTTAAGCTATGGGGGGAACATATATAAATCCTACAATTTACGCCCGGATAACTATAATATTCATTTTTTTCAGGGAAATTCCGTTAACTATAAAATTTTTGATATAAAACTTTCTTATTTGATAAATCCGAAATTCGGTTTTATGTATCATACCGGTATTTTTTACCGAAGTGAAAGCGGTATGTCGGAAAACAGAAAATCGTTCATCCTATATTTCGGTTTTTCATCTGCTCTTAACTAAACTGTATTCCGAAATTTTTTTATTGTTGATTATCGACTATTGATTTTGCCAAAATCAAGAAATCGAAAATATACGGCTCTTTACCCGCAAATATTATGGCTAATTTTATGATATTTTCGGGATTAATTTTGTTTTCCAATAGTTCCGAATAATATTTGTTTGTTTCAATTTGCTATAACAATTCCGTGTGCAGTTTTATCATACGGAATAAGCATTATATCGTAGCGCCCCTCTCCGCTTTCTTTGTTTGATTTTATAATGTAATCATCTTTGAGAATTGCCAATAAACCAAGCGTGTAAACATGATAAATTTGCTCGGAACGAACAATTTTTGCCCCATATTTATCGGTTGCCTCGGCGGTATCGTAGTAACTGAAAGTATCGCCCACAAGTTGCTTGAAACCTTTTTCAAATTCAGGTATTCGGTTGTTTATTAAACTTTCAGAAGTGCTTATCAGTAAATCTTTCGTAATTTTCACTTCTTCATTTAACCAGCTCATTATTATGTCGGTAAATACTATTCTTACCTCATTGTTGGGTATTTTTAATTTGTAATTGCTGTATTTACTTTCTTCTACCTGCGTAAGATAACCGTTATCAGTTAGTAAAGACCATAAAAGTTCTTTATTTTGTTCAAAATCTTGAAAAACAAAGTTTTCTTTTAATTCTTTATCAATGGTTTTTCCTTGAATTAAGTTCTTAACAGTATCTTTTGCTCCGGCTTCAATAATTCGGCTTTTTATTAGAGAATAATCACCGGAATTTACCCAATAAGGTCTAAATCCATCTTCGTATTTTGCAATATAATTAACGATTGACCAAGGATTGTAAATATTTTCGATCTTACCGAATTTATAACCATTATACCATTTTTTTACTTCTTCTTTTTTGTTTGACAGGTTAAAATCAGCTAATATTTTTTCTGTTTCTTCTTTTGTAAATCCG
>PDWI01001876.1_pt1 | contig 42336 bp, 41 predicted proteins | sample 1430891 | NCBI WGS metagenome assembly PDWI01 (sample SAMN01162508, study PRJNA174530) | Oral metagenome, whole genome shotgun sequencing project. | biome: Marine environment; feature: Marine mammal; material: Swab sample of the gingival sulcus; isolation source: swab sample of gingival sulcus... | reverse complement strand
AGGGTATATGGTTTTTCAAAAAAACCAAACTTAACATACTTTTCTTCAGCTATCTTTTTGCATAGCCTCCCTAAGAGGTGAAAGGGAGAGCCATAGAAATAGAGGGGAATATGATTTCTCAAAAACCCAACTTAACATAATATTAATTATCGGACAAAAAAGGGTGTAAAAAAACTGCCCTCGTTTTGTTTTAAGGGCAGTTTCTTTTGTGTGGTCACTTACTCTTGCGTCACGACAACGCACCGTAGCCACATTTTGATTTTGCCTATTGTGCCAGGCGCTCGTTGATCTCTTTTACCTTATCGTACATTTTCAAGCGCGAATAGATCTCCTTCAGGGAGTTCAACGTGTATTGATCTCCGGGCTGGATTTCATCGGCTTTCTCCAAGTAAGGCAGCGCTTTGTTCAGCAACGCCTCCATCTCTGTTTTCTTGGCATTATATTCGTCCACGGCATCCAAAGGTAATGCATTCATAACCTCTTGTACTTCGGCTGCCTTATTCACATAGATGGCACCAAGGTTATAATTGGGATCAAAATAATCAGGCTTAAGCGCAATAGCCTTCTCATAAGCTTTTGTGGCCTTTTCATAATCTTTGAGCGCATCATAAGAGGCTCCGGCAGCAAAGAAAATGGTTGGATTGGTGTCGTCGATGGTCATCAAATACTCAAGGGTCTCAACAGTCTTCGCATTATCTTCCAGCTTTAGGTAGATATTGGCTTCGTTAACGATAAGGTCCACATCCTTGGGAAACTTCTCTTTGGCTACCCCCAGAATCTCCAGTGCGTTATCGTACTTCTCTGCATCGAAGGCTTCCTGAATGGCAAGTTTATAAGCCAGGTTCACGTTATTGAGGGATGAAGAATCGATTGTTCCCAACGACTTTAAAATCTCGTACGACTTCTCAAAAGCTTGTGCTGCTTCGAGGTAGGCTTTCTCATTATACTTGGCTACAGCCGTATTAAAGACATTATCGTAGATTACCCCCATATTTCCGAGGGCTTTTTGTTTAATGTCATCATCTTCCGTATTGTATTTCAAGGAGTTTTGCAACGCCTCTTCTGCTTCAGAGATGAAGTCACGGTCAGCCAACCGCCCCTCGGTGGGTTCCTTTATCATCACCAATTTATCATCGGCACTGAAAATATACTCCAATCCATACTTATAGATAAGCCGACGTCCCTTGGTTCCATCTTCGAACTTATAGCGCTTTTTGGAAACGGGCTTAATGGGCTGGAATTGATTCCCAAAAGAGGCCATCTTAGCTTCAACCTCTTTCTGCGACATTCCCTTTTCACAGGAGTTTGCCCACTTATACATATTATTGATTTCAAGGCATATTGCACCTTTATAGAACCATGCCTTATAGTCCTTTTTAGTATCTTCATGTACTACCGCCTTATCCACGGCTTCGATCGCTTTTTCAAGCTGCTCATTACGTAGATAGTTAGAGGCATTCTGTATTTCTATCTTTTGGGCAAAGGTTACGCCCACAAAAGACAACATAAACAGGGCAACAAAAATCTTTTTCATCTGGAGAAATTTAAGTTTCTTATTCTATTTTATTTCAATGCAATTTACAAAAGGGTTATTCTGCCGGCAAATGTAAAACATCAATTGAAACTAATCAATATCCGTACCATTTTCCGGTTCTGATGCATGAGCCTCCCCTTTATCCTCTTCTATTTTTGCTTCCTCAGCACCATCAACTTCTTCATTTTCAACAAATTCAACTTTGCTTACGGCTGCGATGGCATCGCCTTCCCGCAAGCTGATAAGGCGAACTCCCTGGGTGGCTCTTCCCATGGTACGAAGATCAAATACCGCCATCCGGATCACAATGCCCGATCGATTAATAATCATCAGGTCATCCGTATCCACAACACTATGAATAGAGATCAGTTCTCCGGTTTTTTCGGTAATACTCATGGTCTTTACCCCTTTTCCTCCACGGTTGGTAATGCGATAGTCTCGGAGAGAGGAACGTTTTCCATAGCCATTCTCTGAAACGACAAGCACCTCACTGTCTGTATCTTGATTAATACAGATCATTCCTACAACCTCATCCTCATCGCTACTCAACGTAATTCCCCGCACCCCGGCAGCGGTACGTCCCATGGGGCGCACTTTTGCTTCATCGAAACGGATAGCCCTTCCTGAACGCAACGCCATCAGCACATGGTGATCTCCCCCAGTCATGCGAGCCTGCAAGAGTTCATCACCTTCACGAATACTAATGGCATAAATTCCATTCTGTCGAGGACGCGAATAGGCCTCCAGGGAGGTTTTCTTTATCACCCCTTTCTTAGTACAGAGAATAATGTAATTATTATTGATATATTCAGGATCCTTGAGGTCTTTCAGGTTGACAAACGCCTTGATCTTATCATCCGGTGGGATGGAGATCACATTTTGTATGGCGCGTCCTTTGGAAGCCTTCCCTCCCTCCGGAACTTCAAATACTCTTAACCAGAAGCACTTTCCTTTATCGGTAAAGAAGAGGATATAGTTATGCATAGAGGCAATGAAGAGATACTCTACAAAATCATCGCCACGAATGGAAGAGCCTCTTGCTCCCACTCCCCCCCTAGCCTGTCGGCGATATTCTGCCAACGGGGTACGCTTGATGTAACCCAAATGAGAGATGGTTACAACTACCTCTTCATCCGCAATGAGATCCTCAATGCGGAAATCTTGTGCCGAATACTCAATTTCCGTACGACTCTCATCCCCATACTTCTCTTTTATTTCAAGGAGCTCATCCTTGATAATCTGCATTCTACGATCCTTACTTTGAAGTATTTCTTTAAGATCAGCAATCAAAATTAATAGTTCATGGTGCTCTGCCCGGATCTTCTCTTGCTCCAGTCCTGTCAACTTCTGCAGGCGCATATCCAGGATGGCCCGAGCCTGCACCTCACTGAGCCCAAACTGCTCCATCAATCCGGTACGCGCCTCTTCGGGAGTCTTACTGGCCCTGATCAGCTGGATAACGGCATCCAAGTTATCCAGGGCAATAAGCAATCCTTCCAGAATATGAGCCCGCTTTTCAGCTTCACGCAATTCATAGGCCGTTCTTCTCACCACCACCTCATGGCGATGATCCACAAAGTACTTGATCAACTGTTTCAGGTTCAAGAGCATGGGGCGCCCATTCACCAACGCAATATTGTTTACGCTAAAGGAGGTTTGAAGGGGGGTATACTGGTACAACTTATTGAGTACCACGTTGGAGATGGCATCTTTCTTCAGTTCATAGACGATACGCATTCCATTCCTATCGCTCTCATCCCGAATATCGGAGATCCCCTCTATTTTTTTGTCATTGACCAGGTCAGCGGTTTTCTTGATCATCTCTGCCTTATTCACCTGATAAGGGATGGAGGTGACGATAATCATTTCCCGTCCGGAGGACATCTCTTCCACCTTTGCTTCTCCGCGCATCACCACGCGTCCCTTTCCGGTCTCGTAAGCATCTTTAACGCCTTCATAGCCGTAGATAATTCCTCCGGTGGGGAAATCCGGTGCCTTGATATACTTCATCAAGCCGGGGATATCAATTTCATTATCATCAATATAGGCCACGGTACCATCAATCACCTCCGAGAGGTTATGCGGGGGCATATTGGTGGCCATCCCCACGGCAATTCCCGAGGTTCCATTGATGAGCAGCTGAGGGATTCGGGCGGGTAGCACGGTAGGTTCCTTCAAGGAGTCATCAAAATTCAACTGGTAGTCAACTGTATCCTTATTGATATCGGAGAGCATCTCCTCTGCAATCTTTCTAAGACGAGCTTCGGTATAACGCATTGCTGCAGGGCTGTCACCATCAATGGAACCGAAGTTACCCTGACCATCCACCAGAGGGTAACGAAGCGACCAATCTTGTGCCATACGCACCATGGAGTCGTATACAGCAGTATCTCCATGGGGATGGTACTTCCCCAGCACTTCCCCCACAATCCTTGCCGACTTTTTATAGGCTTTTCCCGAGGTGATACCCAACTCCAACATACCGTATAGAATACGGCGATGTACCGGCTTCAACCCATCTCGCACATCGGGCAATGCACGACTTACAATGACACTCATAGAGTAATCAATGTAAGCAGCTTTCATCTGATTTTCTATATTTACCTTTACAATCCGTTCTCTACCATTCATATCTTCACAATTAACACATTCGTTTACAATATATTAATATTAATAATCTTAAATTACGAATTTACAAAAATATCCAATCGGTACAACATTAGGCACAGGAAGTTGTTACAAACATATTGATGTTAATAAATTAGCTGTCAAAACAACGCCTACCACTGCTTTGGTATTATCTTTGATGGGTATTTTTACGCATCGAATAGACGAACCAAAACATTGGTTTTTTGTTTTGATTATTAGGACTTAAACAAGAAATATGGAGGCAAAATTTTCCCAACGGGTTAATAACATCTTTTCCTATAGCCGGGAGGAAGCACTACGCCTAAAAAATAATTACATTGGGGTGGAGCATCTTTTTCTAGGAATGATGCGCGAGGGCCAAGGGGGAGCAATAGAGGTTTTAAAATACTTAAAGGTCGATCTGTTAAAACTGAAACATACCATTGAGGAGGCCATTGAGAACACATTGGAGAAGCAAGAGGCCCCGGAAAAGAGCGATCTTCCCTTTCTTCGGGAAGCGGAGATTGCCTTGAAACGTTCCTACCTTGAGGCCCGCTCCTTTCGCTCTGAGGAGATCTGTACGGAGCATCTTCTTTTGGCTATCCTAAAGGACCAGCACAATGCGGTTTCCTCCTCTTTTCGTCAAATGAATATCTCGCAGCATGCTATTATTGAAGAGATTATGAATTCGGAAAAGATCAAGAAGCGCGAGGGTAAACGTTATGGCGGCGATCAAAGGGAAGAGGTTCAGAATATCTACCCTGACGACATGGAAGATGACTCCCAGGACAACCTGTACGGCAACTTTCGGGAAGAGCGTAAAACCGGGAGTAAAACCCGGGAGGTGAAGACCAAAACCCCCGTATTGGATAATTTTGGCCGGGACATCACCCGTGCCGCGGAACAGGGGCTTTTGGATCCTATCGTTGGCCGGGAGAAGGAGCTGGAGCGTATTGCTCAGATTCTCAGCCGAAGAAAGAAGAATAACCCCATCCTGATCGGGGAACCCGGTGTGGGGAAATCGGCCATTGCAGAGGGACTGGCACTACGCATCGTCTCCCGTAAAGTATCACGTGCTCTCTTCGATAAACGCATCTTTACCTTGGACATCGCCTCGGTGGTGGCCGGCACCAAATATCGTGGCCAATTTGAGGAGCGCCTAAAAGCCGTTCTCCACGAATTGGAAAAAAATCCCGATATCATCCTCTTTATCGATGAGGTACACACCATCGTGGGAGCCGGAAATGCCAATGGAAGCCTCGACGCCTCCAACATCTTTAAGCCGGCACTGGCCCGTGGAGAGATCCAATGTATCGGAGCCACAACCCTGGACGAATATCGCCAGTATATCGAAAAAGATGGCGCCCTGGAACGCAGATTCCAGAAAATCCTTGTGGATCCGACTTCACCGGAGGAGACCATTGAAATATTGCATAACATCAAAGAACGATACGAAGATCATCACCTGGTCTCCTACTCCCGTGAGGCCATAGAGGCGTGTGTTTCGCTTACCACACGTTATATCTCTGACCGCTGCTTACCCGATAAGGCCATTGATGCCATGGATGAAGCAGGGGCACGTGTACACATCAAGAATATCAATGTACCTCAGGAGATTGTGGACATTGAAAACGCCATTGATGAAACACGAATCAATAAATCACGTGCCATCGATGCTCAAAAGTATGAAGAGGCTGCACACTTTAGGGATAAGGAACGCAAGCTACAAGAGGAGCTCGCTCTGGCCAAGAGCCATTGGGAAGATGAGTCCCTACAGCAACGAGAGCCGGTGTCGGAGGAGAATGTGGCCGAGGTTGTTGCTATGATGACGGGGGTTCCTGTGCAGCAAATCACCGAGAACGAAAGCAACAAACTGATCCACATGGAGACAGATCTCCAGGATACCGTTATTGGCCAAAATGACGCCATCAGGAAGATGGTAAAAGCCATCCGCAGGAACAGAGCCGGCCTGAAAGATCCCAATAAGCCCATCGGCACCTTCATGTTCCTTGGCCCCACCGGTGTGGGGAAGACCCATCTGGCCAAAATCCTTGCACAATACCTTTTCAACTCCCAGGAGGCATTGATTCGTATTGACATGAGTGAGTATATGGAGAAGTTTGCCGTTTCACGCCTTGTGGGCGCACCTCCCGGTTATGTGGGGTATGAAGAGGGAGGACAACTGACGGAGAAAGTGCGCAGAAAACCCTACTCCATCATTCTCCTTGATGAAATAGAGAAGGCACACCCCGATATTTTCCACCTGATGCTTCAGGTATTGGATGATGGCGTGCTCACCGATAGCTTAGGTCGCAAGGTAGACTTTAAGAATACCATTATCATCATGACTTCAAACATCGGATCCCGTCAGTTGAAGGAGTTTGGAAAGGGAATCGGATTTGATACGGCCTCCCGAAAGGCCGGTAGTAAGGCGCATGCCCGTTCGGTGATAGAGAATGCACTTAAACGATCCTTTGCGCCGGAATTTTTAAACCGTATTGATGATGTGATCATCTTTGATGAACTACAACGTGAATCCATTGCCAGGATTATTGACATTGAGTTAGCCCAACTGTTAGAACGGGTTAAAGCGATGAACCTACACCTTCGGATCACCGAAGAGGCTAAGAATTTCCTTATAGAGAAGGGATGGGATCGCCAGTTTGGCGCACGTCCATTAAAGCGTGCCATTCAGAAATATGTGGAAGACCTTTTGGCTGAAGAGCTGATCAAAGAGCGTGTGAAAGAGGGAAATACCATTGAGGTGGTCTACGCGAAGGAGAAGGAGGAGCTCGTCGTAACGGTTCAAGACGAATAAACAGGAGGGGCGCGAAGGATAAACCGGGCTTCAGGCTCACCAAAAAAGGCGGAACGGGGCTCTTCCCTATTCCGCCTTTTCGCTTTTATCAACAGCTATTACAATCGAAAATTATCGATATCTTTCCCGTGAAGATTCTTTATAAAGCTCACGGCACCAATATTTTCTGCTTTTGCTTTACGAATAAAGAGATCTGCAGACTTCGCATAATCCCCTCCCCTATTGGCATCAGCCAACAACAGGTAGCCAATGATCACGTTGCCTGCAATCTCCACCAAACGACGCGAGACGAAGGTGAGATACTCCTCATTTTCCTGTGAGATAATCGTGACCTTCTCTACAATCTTTGCATATTGATCGGTCATCTTCCGCAAGGTTTGAGCGAGGAATTCCAGTTCAGGTTTCACCTTAACCTGGGCATACTCCTGCATCTTCTTCAGGTAGGCACCGTTGGTCACACCACGTATGGCGGCCACCACTTGCAGCTGGGAGGTTCCTTCGTAGATATTTGTAATACGAGCATCGCGGTAGATACGCTCCACCGGGTAGTCCTTCATATAACCGCTTCCTCCGTGCACCTGCAAGGCATCATAGGCCACCTGGTTACAATATTCAGAGGCAAAAAGTTTCAACAAGGGGGTAAAGACGTCTGCATTTTTTTGGTAATACTTCATCTCTTTACGCTCTTCCGGCTCCAGCTTACGCTCTTCTTGCACTCCGGTATAGGCTTTGTACATATCCACCATACGACTGGTCTCATAGAGCAAGGTTCGTGCGGCATCCACCTTAACCTTCATCATGGTGATCATCTCATAAACAGCCGGATAATAGATAATCGGTTTCCCAAATTGTTCCCGCTCTTTGGCATAGGCCAGGGCTTCACGATAGGCCGCTTCAGCAATACCCACAGATTGTGCCCCCACTCCCAGACGGGCTGAGTTCATCAGGGCCATCACATACTTGATCAGCCCCATTTTACGATCCCCCACCAGCTCTGCCGGGGCATCTTTGAAGACCAGTTCACAGGTGGGACTTCCCTTGATCCCCAGCTTATTTTCGATACGCCGAACGGTTACGGCCTGACTCTCTTTATCGTATACATAGAGCGACAAGCCTCGCGCATCGGTCGTTCCCTCTTCCGATCGGGCAAGCACCAGAGAGATATGGGCATCACCATTAGTGATAAAGCGTTTTACACCATTGAGCCGCCAGGTTCCTTGTTCCTGATCATAGGTGGCCTTTAGTTGTACCGCCTGAAGATCCGACCCTGCATCAGGCTCAGTAAGATCCATTGCCGCAGTGGCTCCTTTGTGAAAACGAGGGAGATAGCGCTCTTTAATATCCTCGGAAGCAAACTCTCTCAAGGTTTCCGCACAGTCTTGAAGTCCCCAGATATTGGCAAAACCGGCATCAGCTCTACTCACGATCTCGGCAGACATCACATAGGGAACGATGGAGAAATTCAACCCCTCGTATTTCCGGGGTAAGCTAAGGCCTACCACTCCCGCCTCGGTAAGTTTATCATGGTTTTCCTGGGTTCCTCGGGCATACCGTACCCCATTATTTTCAAGCACGGGCCCCTCTTGATCCACCGATTCCGCGTTTTCAGCGATGGTATCACCGGCAATCTCTCCAATAATCTCCAACACTTTTTCGTAAGAGTCCATGGCATCCTCAAAGTCGAGAGGAGCATGAGGGTAATGTTCTTTTTCCCTATAATCATTCTCTTTCAAGCGAACGATCTTCTCCATTAAGGGGTGTTGAAGATGAAACAAAAGGTCTTTATTATCCGTAAAGAAATTCATATACTAAACATTTTCATTAATAACTACTTGGAATTTGCCTTAAAGTAACGGATCATTTTGGGAATTACCTCCTCTACCCTTCCCTGCACGCTATAGTCTGCAATCTGATTGAGCGGCGCTTGAGGATCGATATTCACCGAGATAATTTTAGCGCTTTGATCCATTCCAGCTCTATGTTGAACGGCTCCGCTAATCCCAAAGGCAATATAAAGTTTGGGGCGCACGGTTACACCGGTTTGTCCCACTTGTCGCTCATGGCTCACAAAACCGGCATCCACGGCTGCGCGGGAGGCGGCGACCTCTGCACCCAGAACTTCTGCCAATTCAAAGAGTTTATCAAAGGCCTCTTTTGAGCCTACCCCATAGCCTCCGGCAATAATGATGGGAGACTTTTTAATATCAATTTTGGGAGGTTCAATATGGCGTTCTATAATTTCCAGGGCAAAATCCGATTCAGCGACGACCTCATGCACCGGGATCTCCACCACCACCGGCTCAGAAGCCTGCGCTGCGGGTTCATTCTTCATCACGCCCTCCCTAACCGTGGCCATTTGAGGCCTTGTATCGGGATTGATGATGGTTGCAATGATGTTTCCACCAAAAGCAGGGCGAATCTGGTACAACAGGTTTTCGTATCGGGTATCTGTTTTTCGGTCATAATGATCACCAAAGACCAGACTGGTACAGTCTGCCGTCAAGCCACACTTCAGGGCTGAAGCCACACGGGGTGCCAAATCGCGCCCGGTGGGAGAAGCGCCAATAAGAAAAATTTGAGGATCTGTTTTACGGCAAACGTGTATGGCAAGAGCCGCATGGGGCTGTGTAGTATAGGGAGAGAGACGCTCATCTGTGGCCACATAGAGATTGGCAACACCATAATGAGCACACACCTTGTTCTTCGGCCAACCTTCGTCCCTTTGAAAGCAGTTCCAGGCTGACATCTGCAATGATTCCCTCTTCGGTAATCTCACAATAGACTAATATATTTTGCATAAGATTCTTTTTCAATTAAATGATTAACCGAGAACATGGCTATTAATAAGCTCTTTCATCATCTTATCGATGGCTTCATCGCTATCGGAAAGCAGTTGAGTCTCTTTGGCTTTAAAAACGACATTCTCAATCTTTTTTACTTTCGTAGGAGAACCACCAAGTCCAAGATAACGAACCTCTGCGTCCACCTCATCCATAGACCACTCTTCAATGAGCAGGTAGGGACGTTCATCGAAGAGTTCCGTATAGTCGCGAGACTCTTCCTGTAGTTCGGTGACGGTTCGGGCGTGTTTAAACTGCATCACTCTTCTGGCATTCCGGGGCCGGCAACTTTCGGCCGAAGCGTTCACGGTAACCAGCAAGGGGAAGGATCCTTTGAGGGTCTCCACACCCCTTTCGAGACGACGTTTTATGGTAATACTCTCCTGGGTGAGATCTTCCAACGATTCAGCGTAAGTCACCTGAGGAAGATTCAATTTCTCAGCAGTTTGTGGCCCCACCTGTGCTGTATCCCCATCAATGGCTTGCCGGCCGGCAATCACCAAATCGTAAGGGGCTAATTTCTTTATGGCCATGGAGAGGGCATAAGAGGTTGCCAGGGTATCAGATCCGGCAAAACGGCGGTCTGTAAGCAACACCCCTCTATCTGCACCACGAAACATTGCTTCGCGAATGATCCCTGCCGCACGAGAAGGTCCCATGGTTAATACCACGATTTCTGCCTCCTTAATCTTGTCTTTAACTTTTAAGGCAAACTCCAGGGCGTTAAGGTCTTCAGGATTATAAATTGCGGGTAATGCCCCACGGTTTACCGTCCCGTCTGCCTTCATGGCATCCTTCCCCACATTACGCGTATCCGGCACCTGCTTTGCCATTACAATAATTCTAAAACTCATGCTTCTTAGTTTTCAAATAAGAGACAAATTTACAAAACATTTTATTTACTCATGATTCTCTGTCTTCATTAAGCCACAAATAAGCAGCATAAGAGCACATCCCCTACTTCGTCGTATAAAAAAAACTGTCGGAAAGTCTTCTTTCCGACAGTTTTTAAGCTAAAACAACCCCTAATCCCGTTTGTTTCTTTCATCAGCAGGTGATACACACACCATCCATTACACCAAACACATAAGGCCAACCAACCCACGCGCCACTCTTTTTCACAACATCGAAAAAACAGTCCTTAGCGCAACAGGATTCAAATGCAGTCATGTCATATCACACAAAACGGATTAGAACGTTCTTAGAAGTTCTTATAGCATAGCTTCTAACTATTTATCTTGCAAATCGATATCCTAAGGAGACCGAAATCACCCGGTTTTGAGAGGTATATCCATTTCCCTCCTTATTGGCGATATTTGCCATACCAAGGTTGTAATAAGCTCCCAAAAGAATCCCATGAAACTCAGCACCAAGACCAAGGCCAAGACCGTAATCAAACAGTTTTAAATCCTTATCTTTACCGAACTCTATTTTTTTCTCAAAGTCACCCAAGAGGGGAATATTCTCTGCTTTATTTTTTCCACCAACTCCTATACCGAGGTAGGGTCCGACACTTCCCCAGAGGCCAATTACTCCCAGATCCATCCTTGCCTTAAGATTTAGGGGAATATCCAGGTAGTTTATCCTTGAGGTTAAACTTCCCATCTCTTCAGCATCTATCTTGAAACCTTTCATTGAGAAGCGTACACCTGGCTCAAGATAGAGCACCGAAACCAATGGAAGTTCAGCTGAAGCCTCTACGTGAAGACCAATAATCGACTCATAATCATCACTAAAAGTAGCAACATCATCCTTTTCCAACATGTTGGAGAAGTTTGCTCCTGCTTTTAAAATGAACGATTGTGCATTAACACCTACAAATGCGAAACTAAATGCCGCAATAAGTAATAATCTAAATCTGTTTTTCATAACTCAAATTCTTTTTTAATAAACCCTACTCGTATGGTTTTTCAGGTTACAAACACCCCGTGTTTTAAGATGGTTTCCGGTATCCATAAATATGTTTTTAATAGAACAGATTGGTTGGTCTTTCCACTCCCCTCGCAAGTAATCACTTTTTTGCAAACAGGTGCACATCCCAAATCCATCTTCCACAAGATTTTTCTTTGATGCTTACGAGAGGGAGCAAATTTATTATTTTTTTTGTACCAACTCTCACTCACCGATCTATTTTTTACAAAAAGAAAATAAAAAAAAAGTTCTCCAGAAAAACACGACTCTATTGAAATAGTATTTGTCCATAAAGTCAGCGTTTTGAGAAGAGGCTGTATAGAAAGTCAGGGTTTTAAAGCAAAGCATCTGTACAGAAGGTTCGAATTGGAGGCTTGCGAAGACCGAAATAGGAGCATTTACGAAGGTAGTAAATGCTCCTTTGCAAGACAAGCATCACAAAGAAGTCGGACTTTCTATACAGACGCTAAAGAAGCGGGAAATTTCACCACCGGTTCTTAATGAGTATGTGAGGCATCCTCAAGAAGGGTAACTTTTCCATCTTTAAGGCTATAATAAGCTCCCACAACCTTGATCTTCCCCTCTTTTTCTAAATTACGGATGATGGAGCTTCTCTCTCGTATGTCCTTAACGGTTTGCGTTACATTATTTTTAACCACAGCCTCAAAATAGGCTTTATCCTTAGCATCCCTTTGGCCTTTGGTTTTTTCAATGGCCGGTTCAATTTCATGTAAGAGCGAAGTCACATTCTCACTCCCCACATCGACTTTCTTGATGGCCGATTTAACGGCGCCACAGTTTTCGTGTCCCAATACCATTAAGAGTTTGGAGCCAGCCACTCCCAATCCATACTCCATACTTCCAAGAAGGGCTTCATCTTCAATGTTTCCTGCCACTCGAACCACAAAAATATCGCCCACGCCTTGATCAAAGATATACTCTACGGGCACTCTGGAGTCTATGCAGGCTAACACCACCGCTTTGGGGTACTGTCCTGTGGTTGTGGAGGCAATTTGTGTCGGTAAGTCACGGCTTATGAGTTCGCCGGCGACGTATCGTTTATTACCTGCCAAAAGATCCGCCAACGCCTCATCGGGCGTCATCTTCTCCTGTGCTTGTTGGGTCATCACTTCTTTTACAAGCTCGCCGGAAGGGGCTTTTTGAGCATCCGCTTGCGCAGGTTTACGCGCTGGAGGGTTGCATCCAAGGAAGGTTAATATTAAAAGACCGAAAATTACGCTAAAAAAAGTTCTATTCATCATCATACAATTTTTAAAGAATTGGTTAAAGGAGGTAAAGGTAAACAATAATTTGCTAACGGAAAGGGAAGAGGTTGTAGCTTTAGCAGGAGATACAACCCAAATGTTGTGGAAAATCTTACCGGGGGATTATCCTCTTTTTGTAATATCCTTTTTCACTTTTTCGCAGTTGATCGATCCACCCTCTGGTAAAATGCTCTTTCACCGTTACTTGTGAGCATACATCCCCCTTTACAGAGAGATACTATAGGGAGGAGCCTCCAAAGAGGGATTTCACAAAATCCTCTTTATCAAATATTTGTAGATCTTCTATCCGTTCACCGATGCCAATATATTTCACCGGTATTTTAAATTGATCAGATATTCCGATGGCGACCCCTCCTTTAGCAGTACCGTCAAGTTTGGTGAGAGCCAATGCGTTCACCTCTGTTGCCGCTGTAAACTGTTTAGCCTGTTCTATGGCATTTTGCCCGGTAGATGCATCCAGGATCAGGAGAATCTCATGAGGGGCATCGGGGTAGACCTTTTGCATCACTTTCTTTATCTTAGAAAGTTCATTCATCAGGTTAATCTTATTATGCAGCCTTCCGGCAGTATCAATGATCACCACATCGGCACCGGAAGCTTTGGCCGAACTCACGGTATCGAAGGCCACCGAGGCCGGATCCGCGCCCATACCCTGGCTTACAATATCCACTTCCGCACGATCGGCCCATATATTTAGTTGATCCACCGCAGCAGCCCGGAAGGTATCGGAAGCCCCCAGCATCACCTTTTTCCCCGCAGCTTTATATTGATGAGCCAATTTTCCGATGGTGGTGGTCTTTCCAACCCCATTTACCCCTACCACAAGAATCACATAGGGTTCGTCACGCGGAGGGAAATCAAAACCGATAACCAATTTATCGCTCTCATTCTCCGAAAGAAGCGCGGCAATCTCTTCCTGTAGGATTCGATTTAACTCTGACGTCCCCAAATATTTATCCCTTGCCACACGGGCTTCAATGCGCTCAATGATTTTGACGGTAGTCTGCACCCCCACATCGGAGGTGATCAAGACTTCCTCAAGGTTATCCAGCACTTCATCATCCACCTTCGACTTACCGGCCACGGCTTTAGTAAGTTTGGAAAAAACACTGGTCTTGGTTTTTTCCAAGCCCTTATCCAGGTCTTTTCTTTTGGCCTCTTTATCCTTTTTTGAGAATACGGAAAATAGTCCCATAGTATCGTTTTTTTAGTGACATGAAACAAAGAAAAGCTTTCTTCTTAGCATGAAAAAAGCTTTTCTTCTGACGTCAGAATATGGACAAAAATCCTATTTCTTTGCCAAAAAATCCTTCACTTGATCAGAGGGAACAATAGTCTCTTTGAAGGTATATGCCCCTGTCTTTGCCGATTTCTCGCTTCGGATCACTTTCGCAAAATCTTTACCTGACGAAGTCCTCAGTGTTGCAACGGTTTTCTTTGCCATAACTCAATTATTTAATCTCTTTATGAATAGTCACTTTCTTCAGGATCGGATTATACTTCTTTATTTCAAGACGATCCGGTGTGTTTTTCTTGTTTTTGGTAGTCACATACCTCGAGGTACCGGGCATTCCACTTGCCTTGTGCTCAGTACATTCCAGGATAACCTGGATTCTTGCATCTTTACTCTTCTTTGCCATTTCTTTACCCTCTTTGATTTTAGAGGGTGCAAAATTATGAAATAATTTATTAGATACCTAACATTCTTTTAAAAAATATTTATTCCCGGCCTCAAGGGGGAGGCCCACCTCCCCATGCCGGCACATGAAGCGAGGACTTTTTCACTTATGAAGGTGCCATTCTATCAATTAACCTTATCTTTACCGTTGGTTATGAAGTGGGAAATTTTACGAAAGGGGTACCACGCCTGGTTACTTATGGAGCGGGGATTATCCAAGGCTTCTATAAAAGCATATATTTCTGATATACAAACCTTTGTTGACTATTCTTCCCTCAATAATATGCCCTCTCCAGAGAGGGCAGACAGCGTTCATCTAGCGCGTTTCATCGCACAACTAGGTGCAGATGAATTATCCATTGCCACACAAGCAAGAATGGTATCGGCATTGCGCAGCTTTTATAACTATCTCTTATTGGAGAATATCGTTACCGAGAATCCTGCACTCCTATTGGAGATACCCTCTCGAGGAAGGCATCTACCCGATGTACTCTCAGTGGAGGAGGTTTATCAAATTATCCACATCATTGACCTGAGCACCACCCACGGAGAGCGCGACAAAGCAATTATTGAGACCTTGTACGGATGTGGGCTTCGGGTTTCCGAACTCACCTCCCTCCGCATCTCAAACCTCCACTTCAAAGAGGAGTTTATTAAGATTGTGGGAAAAGGAAACAAGGAGCGGCTAGTTCCCTTGGGAAGCAGCGCCGCCGCACAGATAAAACGCTACCTTTACAACGTCCGCAACCGGCAAAAGATCGCGCCGGAATGCGAAGATATTCTCTTTCTTAACCAGAGGGGAAAGGCCTTATCAAGGGTATCCATTTTCACCATGGTCAAGCGCTACAGCGAACTGTGTGGAATAAGGAAAAATGTCAGCCCCCACTCCTTCCGGCACAGCTTTGCCACGCACTTAATCGAAGGAGGAGCCAGTTTAAGAGCCGTACAACAGATGTTGGGACACGTCTCCATCACCACCACTGAGATATACACCCACGTCAGCAACCGCTACCTGCGCGATGCCATTATGCAGTTTCATCCCATGGAGAAAAAAAAGCCGTTATAAGGTCTCTATTTCTCCTTTTTCATTGACAAGCACCCCAAAATTGATGGTCGTCAACTCCTGCCCGTTATAGTAAAAATCAATCAAGCCATCCTCAAAAGAGATGCGGCTCTCCCCCCACTCTTCCTCCTCTTTGTCAAGGTCCTCAAACCCATTTTGGTTCATGTGTTGGATCAGATCCTCCCGGCTCATCTCAAAAGCCTTCTTTCCAAAAAGGAGCGTCGCTCTGTGATCAATTTCAATACAGGAGAGTATGGGGGCATCAATCCCTTCAAAAAAGGCACTTATCCCCGTCTCGTTATAACTAAGTACGGTGGTGTTAAAGTTATCATTATCAGCAAGGTCTTCCACCTCATCGGGCTCACCCAAGATCTTAGTAACCCCTTCCATTGACATGCCAAAATTAAGTGCGCCTAATCCCTTCAAAGGAAGGACATCTAAGTCAAGTATTTCCATAGTAAAAAATATTAATGTGCTAAAGATAGAAAAAAAGTAGTCTCCTCCATACATTGAGAAAGAAAAAATGAACGGAAGGAGGCCCCTATCGAATGATAAATATTTCATACTTTTGAGGAAATCCTTATTATGAGCAAGAGCGACAAACGACAAAAACAGAGAAAGTTTCCCGGGCTTCCAAGCTACCCTGGAGGGAAAAAAGCTTTTTCCTCCTTTATTTCAACACACCTTCGTTACCCTCAGGAGGCCTTAAGAGAGGGTATTGAGGGGGATGTGTATGTGCATTATCGCATTAATGAACGGGGAGAGGTGGCGGAGGCCAAGGTAACAAAAGGGATTGGTTACGGGTGTGATGAAGAGGCCCTCAGGGTGGTAAAGATGCTTAAATTTGGTGGTGCCCGAAACCGAGGGCTCCGGGTATCCATCTCCCACAAAACACGCATAAAATTTCGAATCAGCCAGGCAAATGGGCTATCATACAGCTACATCCCTGCTGAAAAAAAGAAAGAGAGTACGGCCTCGAAGGCGTACCCACAAAACGCCCCCTCGCCTGGTAAATACGAGTATAGCATCACCGTTGAAAAAAAAACATTTTAAGTTTTTGGAGAAAAGAGAAAGCAGATTATCTTTGCAGCCTCAAAGAAGAGAAGATGTTCTTATCTTTCTGCCGATGTAGCTCAGTTGGCCAGAGCAGCTGATTTGTAATCAGCCGGTCGGCGGTTCGAATCCGTCCATCGGCTCTTCCATACAAAAGGGGGAGATTCCAGAGCGGTCAAATGGGGCAGACTGTAAATCTGTTGGCGAAGCCTTCGGAGGTTCGAATCCTCCTCTCCCCACTCCTTTACAAAAAAAGGTTGTCCATACCGGACAACCTTTTTCATTTTATGACATCTGCAACAGATCTATTCGTTACAGTCGCCGGAGAGGCTTTTATTGTACATGTGCATGGCCCGACGACTCATTCCCATGCTGGAAAAACCACCATCATGGTACAAGTTCTGCATAGTAACCTTGCGTGTCAGGTCGGAGAAGAGGGTGATCACATAGTCTGCGCACTCCTCGGCAGTGGCATTTCCCAAGGGAGACATCCGCTCCGTAAAATCCATCAAGCCATCAATACCCTTTACGCCACTTCCCGCTGTGGTGAGGGTCGGTGACTGGGAAACCGTGTTGATTCGGATGTGCTTCTCGCGTCCGTAGATATAACCAAAACTTCTCGCGATGGATTCAAGCATCGCTTTTGCTTCTGCCATATCGTTATACTCAAAAAGGGTGCGTTGCGCGGCAATATAGGAGAGTGCCACAATGGAAGCCCACTCGTTCAGGGCGTCATGTTTTTTCAACGTTTGGATCAACTTATGAAACGAGATGGCTGAAATATCCAATGTTTTCTTCAGGTACTCATAATTGAGGTCATCATAGGACCTTCTTTTGCGCACATTGGGGGACATTCCAATGGAGTGAAGCACAAAATCAAACCCTCCATGAAAGTGTGTCATAGACTGCTCTATGAGTTGATCCAGATCCGCTACGTTGGTGGCATCCGAAGGGATGACGGGTGCCTTGATGGCTTCCCCCAACTGCTTCAGGTCGCCCATTCTAATAGCAATAGGCGTATTGGTCAGCACCAGTGAAGCTCCCTCTTCGGCCGCACGTTTTGCCACTTGCCATGCGATGGATTTCTCGTTTAATGCACCGAAAATAAGCCCCTTTTTACCTTTTAGTAAATTATAACTCATAATGTAAGATTTTTACAACCATAATAACAGGAGAAGAGGGGAAAGGTTTATTCCAACATGGACTTGGCATTTTCAAACGACTCCGCCGTTACCTCTCCATTGCTGAGCATGGAGGCGAGTTCATGGATACGTTCTTCATGGCTCAACCGCTTCAGGCAACTGATAGTTTTATGCTCATCAGAGTGTTTAGAGACCTTGTAATGGACCATTCCTTTGGAGGCAATTTGCGGCAGGTGTGTAATGGTAATCACCTGCATACGTTCTCCCATCTTCATAAGAAGCGAAGCAATTTTACCGGCGGCAGCTCCGGAAACGCCCGTTTCAATTTCATCGAAGAGGATGGCAGGAAGCGTAGTTTTCTTAGAGATCACGGCCTTCACCGCCAACATGATACGAGAGAGTTCTCCTCCGGAGGCCACCTTCCCCAATTTGGCAGGAGGAATCCCCTTATTGGCGCTAAACATGAAGTAGGGGTAATCAAAACCATGGGCTTCCGGCTCTTCGCTCCTGTCAAAAGAGACAAAAAATGTCGCTTCATCCAGGTTGACCCACGCAAGATGCTCTGCAATCTCCCGTGCAAAAGAAGTTGAAGCCTCTCTCCTTCGCGCCGTAAGCTGCTCTCCCCTTTCACACACCTCACGAAAAGCAGTATCAATGGCCTTCTCCAGCGCCTTTATATGGTCATCATAACGACTCACCTTCCGGAGTTGTTGGGCGGTATCGTCCCTTATCTCTATCAACGCTGAGACGCTACTCACATGAAATTTATGCTGTAGCCGGTAAAGGCGATCCAACAGGGCATTAACCTCTTCCAGTCTTTGGGGATCCACCTCCAGGGCTTCATTAAGGGCATCCAATTCGCTCCCCATATCATCCGCCTCGATAGCAATACTCTCCATGCGCCGCGCCAGCTCTTCGTAAGAGGAACTATAGGGTGCTATACGCAAAAGCTCTTTGTGCAGTTGCTTTAAGGAGGAGACCAGATTTTCCTCTTCATTCACCAGTCGGGAGGCACAGGAGAAGAGCGTTGTTTTGATGGTTTCGCTATTTTCCAGCATTTTACGCGACGCCTCCAGCTCCTCTTGATCCATACTTTCAAGCTTAGCCTCCTGCAATTGCGTTAGGGTATAGCGCAGATAATCCTCCTCTTTCCGAGCCCTCTCCGCCTCTCCATGAAGTTGTCTCAACTCCTCTTTAAGTGCCCGCCAGTGAGTATATGCCTCTCTGTACTCTTCGAGCAGAGCCCCATTCACGGCATACTGATCCAGGTAGGTCAAGTGCATCTCCTCTTCCATCAGTTTCAACGAGGAGAATTGCGCATGGATATCCATCAGCCGTTCTCCCACCTGTTTAAGCATTTTCAGGGATACAGGCGTATCGTTAAGAAATGCCCGGGATTTGCCGGAGGGGGTAATCTCTCTACGAATTATAGTAGAGTCTTCATAATCCAAGTCCAAAGAGGTAAAAAAAGATTGTAACTTATAACTGGCAACCTCAAAAGTCCCTTCGATGATGCATTTTTGATCGTGATAATTGAGCGACGAAGTATCAGCTCTCTTCCCCATTAGTAAGCCGATAGCTTGCAACAACACCGACTTTCCCGCACCTGTTTCACCCGTGATAGTAATAAACCCACGGGGGAAATCCATATCCAACTTCTCTATTAGGGCATAGTTTGAGATTGAGAGATGCGAAAGCATTGAAATTATGGTTTGGTGCTATTTTGAATCCGTTGATATCGGGAGGTGTTGGAGGGGTCAATTTCGTTCATAATTTGTACCACCTTTGTTTTCTCATTGGGTAGTCCCTCGGAATAGATATTGATAATCTCCTCTCTTTTGGCCTCTGTGATAAGCTGCATAATGAAGAGTCCGGGTTTTTGGCGTGAAGCCTTACGAAGATCTTCCAGCGCCTGGGTCGTAAAGGAGCGCCCCATCTGTACATTATCGGCCATAGCATCCAACCCTTTTCGATGGTATTTATAAAGAAAGCCTCGAATGCCGTCATAGCTGGTATTCATAAAATTCTCCACCAACCAGAACCTGTTTCGCATACTTTCATAAGAGCTCCATCCGGGATAGTTGGACCCCTGTGCACTATTGACAATAGCCTGGGCCTTTTCGTAAAAGGGAGTACCGGCATGATATTGAAAAGAGTCAAAATCCATCCCAAGGTAGATATAGAGATAGTAGGCGATCACCGCCGTAAGGTTATTATCAAAGCTATTGTCGTTAAAGATTAGTGGCTCCGACTCAATATACTCAAACCGAAGGTTTTTATCCTGATAATTGAAAAGGGGGGAGTTATAGGAGGAGTTATAAATGGGTCTCCGGAGAGCCACATTCAATTGTCCTTCATACTCTTCACTGGAGATACGTTTGGTAAGGGTAATCTGAATAGAACACTCGATCTTCTCCTCTTCGCTAAACTCGTAGTTTGTCCATTTTTTATTATTCACAAACTCGTACAGTGCTTTTTGCATATCCTGAAACACACGCCTATCGGTTCCTTCTAAAGCAGAGGAGCTAACGCTAATGTTACATTTAAACTCTTGTGCTGTCAATGCAGAAGAGAGCAAAAAGAGTATAAAAAGGGCCAGATATTTACGCATGGCATAAGGAGTTTTAATTTAACAGCAGATTACACCTTAAGTAATCCTTTAAGAAGCATTGCCAAGTCATTGGCAACCTCAGCTTTATCTTTCAGTTCAAATTCCGACACGGCTCCATCTTTAAACAACACCGTTACTTTATTGGTATGGGTATTAAACCCTGCACCCGGATCATTTAACGAATTAAGAACGATTAAATCGAGGTTTTTATTTTGCAGTTTCTCAAGCGCATTGGCTTTCTCATGATCTGTTTCAAGGGCAAATCCACACAAAATTTGTCCTTCTTGCTTCTGTTTTCCCAAGGCCGCAAGAATATCGGGATTTCTCTCAAGATGAAGGGAGGTATGAGCCTCTTTTTTCTTTATTTTTACGGAGGATGGGGTTACGGGGGCATAGTCAGCCACAGCAGCTGCCATAACGATAATCTCACACTCCCTGGCCACATCAAAACAGGCCTGAGCCATCTCTTTTGCCGTAACGACATCGATACGCTCATAAATTCCCGGAGGAGATTCCAGGTGGGTGGGACCGGCAACAAGGGTAACTTTGGCGCCCTTACGGGCAAAGACCTCCGCAAGGCTAAAACCCATTCTTCCGGAAGAGTGGTTCCCTATATAGCGCACAGGATCAATGGGCTCATAAGTAGGCCCGGCTGTTACAAGGATCCGCCTCTCGACAAAGGTCTTTTCATCCTGAAAGAAATCCGCAAGGATTCGCACCATTTGTTCCGGCTCTTCCATCCGTCCCTCTCCGTACAACCCACTGGCCAGCTCTCCCTTTAGAGGAGCTATGAGTTGATTCTTATAGCCTTGCAAGGTCTTTATACTTTGTTGTACCGAAGGGTGTCGAAACATGTCAAGATCCATGGCAGGGGCAAAGAAAACCGGGCATTTAGCAGCAAGATAGCAGGTGAGCACAAAGTTATCGGCGATCCCGGCTGCCATTTTTGAAAGGGTGTTTGCCGAGGCGGGAGCCACCACCATCACATCAGCCCAACGCCCCAGTTCCACATGATTAGACCACTCCCCTGTCGCTGCATCAAAGGGCTCTACAATCACCGGACGCTTGGAAAGCGTAGAGAGCGTTAGGGGGGTAATAAAATCCTTGGCCGAAGGGGTCATGATCACCTGCACTTCAGCTCCCTCTTTTACCAACAAGCGAACAAAAAAGGCGGTCTTATAAGCAGCGATGCTGCCGGTAACCGCCAATAACACATTTTTCCCCTTTAACATTGCGTTTTCCCCTCCTTAAAAATCGTCACAAGCAATTGGGCTTACTTGTGAGGGTTACGGAAATAGACCTCATCATTGAGAAACTCATGAATTGCGATGAGCGTAGGTTTGGGAAGTTGCTCATAAAATTTTGCAATTTCAATCTGTTCCCTATTTTCAAAGACCTCCTCAAGATTATCAGCAGGCGTTGCAAATTCTTCAATTTTCTGATCCAACTCTTTTTTAATCTCTAATCCCAATTGATTTGCGCGTTTTGACAAGATGGCCACAGCCTCGTAAATATTGCCTGTAACCTTATCAAAATCTCTCACCTGGCGCGTAACCGCTTCCGAATCTGTTTTTACTTTTTTATAATCCATCTTATTCGTTAATATGAAATACTCATTATAATGGGAATTTATTCCAATCTCTCCCGAACATCCATCATCATCCCTTGCACCCGTTTTTGATAACGGCTTTCGGGATAGGCATCCGCAAAGGAACGCCCTGTTTCGAGGGCTTGCTCATAGCGCTCTTTCTGTTTTTCAGCCACGCTATTCTCTGCAAACTCATAGCTAGCCACTACGAGGTAGTAGAGCACCTCCTCCCGATAGGTCGTAGCAGGATATTTTTTGATAATATTTCTCAAGGAGGTTAAGGCCGCCTTATACTGTTCCATTTGGAGGTAGAGCTTTGCAATCTCAAAAGCTTTCTTCTCCAACTTCTTACGAAGTTCATCAATCAAACCATTGCACTCCTCTATACGTTCACTCTCGGGATAGAGATTAATAAAAAGCTGCAATTCGGTAATCGCCTCATAGGTATTGGTTTGATCCAGGCTAGACTTGGGAGATTCCAAGTATTTACAATAAGCCCCCATAAAGGCACACTCCTCGGCATGTTCACTATGGGGAAAATCTTTAGCAAAGCGCTTAAAATAATAGCTTGCCATAATGTTCTCTCCCAGCTTATAGTAGCTGTAGGCATTGTAATAAGAGAGATCTTCCGCCATGGCTGTTCCTCTAACCACCGGAGCCAGATGGTCAAACAGTTGCAAAGCACGGGTATAATCTTCCCCCTTATAGCGCCTCACAGCTTCCTGGTATATTGCTTCGTAATCATTAGATTTCAACAGCTTATTTACACCATTGCATGACGTCGCTATTATCAGAAAGACCAACACAACACCGAAGATGCTCTTTTTTCTCATGGCTGCAAAAATACATTAATTAAACGGAATAAAAAACAGGACCTACTTTCCCATAAGATATTAGCCCCACTTTGGATTAACATTCTTTCAAACTCACCCCTTCTGAGGGTGCTGCCGGGATAAACTCAGGCGTAAGGGCGGTGGCCAACTGATACTGCTGCGTAATCAGGGATTCACTTTGTTGAATCACTCCTTTTTTAGCCAATGCAATGGCACAGCCTCCAAATCCGGCACCCGTCACTCGCGCCCCCTCTACCCCCGGAATACGCTGCAGGATTTCCACCAAACTATCCAACTCAAAGCCCGTAGTCTCATAGTCATACCGCAACGAGTGATGGGAAGCATTCATACAGGCTCCCATGGCTTTCATATCCCCTCTCTCCAGGGCTTCTCCAGCCATAAAAACCCGCTCTTTTTCTGAAATCACATGGCGTGTCCGTCTCCAAAGCAATGGTTCTTCCTCTAAAATCGCTGAAATCCTCGGAAAATCCTCCGAAGAGAGATCACAAAGATTTTCAATGGAGGGATACTCCTGCTTCAATTGCTTCAACGCCCTCATACTCTCTGCAAAACGTTCGTTGTATTTGGAATCGGTCAATCCACGTCGCTTGCAGGTGTTGATGGCTACAAATTCATGGCTCCCCCCTAAATCAACCCTTACAAAGCGATGCGAGGGCACACTACAGTCCAATAGGATCACATGCCCCTCTTTTCCATAGGTTACCGCATACTGATCCATGATACCACAAGAGAGCCCCACAAAGTCATTTTCGGCTTTTTTCGCGAGCTGAACGATCTCTAACCGAGTCAACCCAAGGTTAAAGTATTTATTTAACCCAAACAATGTAACCACCTCAATACTTGCCGATGAAGACATTCCTGCTCCATGAGGAATATTTCCAAAATAGAGGAAATCCATTCCAGAGGGCAACACAATGCCCCGATCCATCAACATCTGGATGGTACCCAAGGGATAATTTATCCAGCGTTCTCCCTCTTTCTGGTAACGTCTGGCAACCGGAATATTGAACACAACCTCCGGGAAATTGAGGGAGAAGAAGCGATGCTTATGCGCCCGATTCTCCCTCATAAGGAGAAAGGTCCCCCTATCGATAGAAAAGGGCATCACAGGACCTCCATTGTAGTCGATATGCTCACCAATCAAGTTAATTCTTCCGGGCGCAAAACAACAAAGAGGCTTATCCCCTTCCCCAAAGATCTGGGTAAAGTGGGTCTGTAAATTATCCATAATCTCTTTCATAAACTATTTAGAGGCTGTCTATAAACTCCGACTTCTTCGGGATGCTTCTCTCTTCCAAAGGGGCATTTACCTCAGTAAACGCCCCTATTTCAGCCTTCGCAAGCCTCGAATTCGAACGTTCTATATAGCCTCTTCTCAAAACCTTAACTTTATGGAGAGAGGAGAGAGTATCCCCCAAAGATTACTACTCCACAATTTCCAGCAGTTCTACTTCAAAAATAAGGGCCATATTGGGTTTGATAAGTTTCCCGGCACCCTTTGCGCCATAGGCCAACTCAGCAGGGATAAAGAGCTGCCACTTATCCCCTTCTTTCATAATCTGAAGGGCCTCTGTCCATCCTTTAATCACGCCACCAACCCCAAATTCTGAGGGGCGACCACGCTTCACAGAACTATCAAAGACCGTCCCATCGATAAGCGTTCCGGTGTAATGCACCTTCACGCGGCTGGAGGCGGAAGGGCTTTTTTTCCCATTACCGGATTCCAACACCTTGTATTGCAGTCCACTGGGTAACACTACCACTCCTTCACGGGTTGCATTTTGAGAGAGAAATTCCTTACTCTCCTTCTCATTTTTGGCCATTTCACGAAGAACTTCGCGCTTCATCTCTTCGACACCTTTAACCTCCAACAACTCCACATCGTAAAGAATGGGAGAATAGGGATCCACCAGTCCAGGACGACCATATTGACCAAAAGCAAGTTTTGAAGGAACCACAAGGTGTGCCTTCTCTCCCTCTTTCATCAAGGATACTCCTTCCATAAGACCTTGTGTATCAAACTGTCTTCCAAACTCAAACGAAACAGGTTCGCCTTCTTCCCAGGAGTCGTGAAGAACGGTACCATCCAGGAGCATCACTTTAAAATTAATTGTCAACACGTCCCCTTCCTGGGGTTTTGCTCCCTTTCCTTTGCGGGTGGAGAGGAAAAAAAGTCCACTCTCCAACGGCTTATTGGGGATATTATTCGCCTTTAAATAGCGCTCCAGAAGAGAAGCTTCGGCATTCTTAAGTTTTTCCAGACGTTGAGTCACCTCCTTTTCATGAACCTCAGCGGAACTCACATCCAGCAACTTCAGGTTAAAGACCAGATCCTCATCGTCTCCAATAAGGCCTTCCAAATCCTGGGGGTTTTGCCCCACCAGTTTGGTAAAAAACTGGGAAGCGTTGATCAGAAACCCTGCACTATCGCCCTCCTTCATCATGGCAACAGCAGCATAAACATCGCCCTCAAAAACAGGATTTTCCAACTTCATTTCAAACTCCCTTTTCTGATCACGCGTATCAAAGATAACGGAATCGCCCAAAGCATAAACCATCTGAATTTTCACAAAATCGCCCACAACAGGTTTTACCCCTTCTTGATTCTGATGATAAAACTTGTAGCGTACACCAGATTCCGCAGTCTCATACCCTGCAGAACCACTCTTTCCACAAGAAAACATGGCGAGCATCAAGATGATAGCTCCTCCCATAAATAGATAAAAATTGTTTTTCATTACTTTTGCTTATTATTCTACATAAATTACTTCCAATAGATAGATCAAGGTGGCCTTGGGAGGTATTTTATCCCCATCTCCGGTCAGTCCATACCCCAGGAAGGAGGGGATAACCAAACGAGCCTTATCCTTTTTTTTCAACAGCAGCATAGCCTCTTCCAGCCCTGCAATCACCGTTCCCTTTCCCACCACGAAGGTCTTCATTCCCAACTCTTCCGAGTTATAAATTTCCCCTCCATCAATAAGCCTTACCGAATAACGAAGGGTCACCTTATTACCACGTACCACAGGAACTCCGTTAAAAGAGTCATAAACCTGATAACGAAGTCCGGTTTCACTCTTCTTCATTTTCCAGCCATAACGGCTTATTAAATCGTCAATCTGTTGATCTTCGTCCAAAGCAACTTCCCGGTTAGCCCGAATAAGTTGCTCTTCTAACGCCGCACTTTGAGGATTGCTCGTTGTTTGATTCCCCTGGGATGAAGGCCTGTTACAAGCCAATAGTAAGAGGGAAAAAGATAGAAACAACAATCTATTAATCAACATACTAACAATCCTCATTTAATTCATCAATATAAAGAGGAAGTAGCTCTTCAAACATCTGCATGGTATCCATCAGTTCCATACGAGACTCGGCTCCGGCAGCATTCCGATGTCCGCCTCCGGTGGGAAAATGTTTCCGCGCAAAATCATTCACTGAGAAATTGCCCTTTGAACGGAGAGAGACCTTCACATGCCCCACTCGCTCCGTAAAAAGCACCCCAAAATTAATCCCCTTAATGGAGAGCGTATAGTTCACCAGTCCCTCGGTATCTCCCACGTGGTAATGAAAACGCTTTAAATCCTTTTGCATAAGATAGATATAAGCTGTTTTATACTTTTTTAAAACAACCATACGGTTAAAAAGACTATGCCCCAAAAGACGGATCCGACTCTCCGAATTTGTGCTATAAACCTTTGTATGCAACTTCTCCGGATTGGCTCCGGCACGCACCAAGGCACCAACCTTGGCGTAGAGGTCTGGATCATTAGCACCATAATTGAAGGAGCCCGTATCGGTCATAATCCCCACATAGAGAGCCGTGGCAATCTCCTTGGTCAAAGACTTCAAATCCGGATTCAAGGCTGCCATCAAATCAAAAACAATCTCAGAAGCAGAGGAGGCTGAGGTTCGGTGAAAATAGAGTTCAAACCCCTCATCCGGTTCAGGATGATGGTCCACCAACACCTTTCTTTGCGCGGCATTACGTAGAGGCTCTTCGAATCTTCCAACACGCTTTAACGTATTAAAATCAAGACAGATAACCAGATCTGATTCATTTAAAACTTTAACAGCTTTTTCCCCCTCTTTCTCCGCATTGATCATTCGGTTTGCTTCCGATAGAAAGGAGAGGAAACCGGGGAAAGCATTGGGAATAATCATCTGAACATCCTTTCCCATCTGCGCTAAAAAAAGCCCCATGGCCGTGGTTGACCCCAACGCATCACCATCAGGGTTAAGGTGGGTAATTAAAACCACCTTCTCCACTTGGGATAGCAACTCACGAAACCTTTCTACATCCTGCATACCTGTCATTTATAAACCACCGACTTATTTATCAACGGGAGACAAATGTAAAAAAAACCTGAGAGGAAGCGCTCTTAAAATATCTTAAAAACACATTTCTCGTGGGAGAATAGCCTCATAAGCGTGTCATCAAATAAAACACAATAATCTATATACCAATACTTTATAAAATATACGGTAAGCATATATTTTAATGAAGAGCTGACATGATAAAAACCTTAACCGTTATGAACAGACACGAGCCAGCGCTCGTCTATAACGTCAAAGTTTTGAGAAGAGAAGACTATTCTCTTGCAAAAAACACTCAATTGCTACAGATATGAGGAGGAAGCAAAGAGAGTTTCTTCTTAGGAAGGGGTGTAATAAGTGAAGGTTCCGTCGGAAAAGAGGAGCATAACCTGCTCTACGGTGGGCTTATTTTTTTTGTGATTGGTTGTTTCCTTTGGGGGAGCGCTCTCTTTTGTATCTCCATCGCTTACGGTGGCTTCTTCTCTAAATAGATCCGGCAGGGATCTATCTATTTTGTCCACCGCTCCCTTTTGTTTACTTTTGTAAACACCGCTTTCCGTTCCCAAAAGCAGCCATTCAGCACTAATTTCCGGAAATGCCTTTAGTAGTTTAATAACCACATCAAGACTAGGCATATTTCTACCTGAAAGAATGTGGGATAAGGTAGATCGTTGAATACCTATCATTTCTGATAATTGCGAGGCATTAACCTCGTTTTCTTGCATAATTTTCCGTATTCTTCTGATCATAGTTTTTTAATTTAATATTACAAAGATAAACAAAAAAGCGCAATCCACTTCGCTACAAAGTTTACTTATGTAAACAGTAAATCTATTACTGCTATGTAAATGTGGCCATCCTTAACGCCACAGATCTACTTAAACTATGTTAATTGACTGATTATAAATGTATTCTATTAGTTTACCTTTATGAACAACACTATGTTTTTTCAGGGAAGAAGGGGGAATAATGCGGAAAAGAAGATTAACGTTTTTGGGCAAGGATCGTCCCCCCTCCAAGGAGATCATCTCCCCAATAGCACACAGCAGACTGTCCCGGTGCCGATGCGGGAATGGGGTTATGAAAAAGGAGAAGCCCCCTACCCTCATCCATTTGCTGAAAACGGGCGCTATGACCGGGACAATGATATTGTAGATTCACGGAAAGTTCACCATCTTCCGGGAGGGATTCATACTTCATACTATTAAGTTCATTAAGCAGTAGCTGAGAGAAAAAGATCCCCTCCCGGGGGCCAATAACCACCTCATTGGTTTGGGGGCGAATTTCATGTACATAGGCTCGATAGTTCATGGAGGGTAACCCTTTATGCTGGCCAATGGTAAAAAACATATAACCGTTATGGTGTCCTAGAAAGCGTCCCTCTTTATCCACAAAATTGCCATGGCGGTATCTGTTTACCACATCCGCTACCTTCCCTTTTAAGTAAGCACGATAATCACCACGAGGGATAAAACAGATAGCAAAGCTCTCCCTCTTTTTTGCTACCCGAGCTAAGCCATGAGCCAAGGCAATCTGACGCACCTCCTCTTTTCGCATAGTTCCAAGGGGAAAAAGGGTACGACGCAAGGCCTTCTGCTCTAGTTGCCATAACATATAGGATTGCTCTTTCAGTGGATCCACCCCTTTTCGCACAAAGAAACGACCATTCTCCTGAGCTATTTGTGCATAATGCCCCGTGGCAATATGGGTACATTTCAACTGGTCTGCTTTTTGAAGCAAGACCTCCCATTTAATGCTCTTATTGCATCGCACACAGGGATGAGGGGTTCTTCCGGCCATATACGCCTCCACAAAAGGAGTAATCACCGTATGGCTGAAGGCAGATCGAACATCCACGATATGGAGGGGAACGCCCAATTTATCAGCCACCTCCCGAGCATCTTCAATTTCCGATTCTCCTCCCACCTGTTTCCCCGGCATCCCCAAAGGATGGTCATCGGAATCATAGATCTTCAACGTGATACCATAAACCTCATACCCCTGCTGCCGAAGCAACAGACAAGCCACCGCGCTATCCAATCCACCACTCATTGCCACGAGAACCCTTTTCATATCTATGTTATACTTCGTCTATAAACTCCGACCTCTTTGTGATGCTTCTCTTCCAAAGGGTCATTTACCTTAGTAAACGCCCCTATTTCAGCCTTGGCAAGCCTTGAATTCGAACATTCGATACAGACGCTACTCAAACCCTTGACTTTATGGAGAGACCCTACTTCTGCACAAAAATAGCAAAACCGGAAGAAAACCGATAAAGGGAGCTCGTTTGCTTCGAAAGCTTTTCATACCTTTACCCATTCAAAAGAGATAGGGATGCGTATTGATATTTTAACACTTTTTCCGGAGATGTTTCGGGGTCCATTTAGTGAGAGTATCATTAAAAGAGCGATAGCCAAAGGGATTGCGGATATTCATATTCATAACATTAGGGATTATGCAACCAACAAGCACAAGCGTGTGGACGACTATGCCTATGGCCCCGGAGCGGGAATGGTAATGATGATCCAGCCGGTGGCAGCCTGTATTGAGGCATTAACCGCCGAGCGGGCGTATGATGCCATCATCTATACCACTCCGGATGGCGAGCGCCTTGAGCAACCCCGGGCAAACCAGTTGAGTACTTTTAACAACATCCTTATCCTGTGTGGGCATTACAAGGGTGTTGACGAACGCATTCGTCAGAAATATATCTCCTTAGAGCTCTCCATTGGCGACTATGTACTCACCGGAGGTGAGCTGGCAGCAATGGTCATTGCCGATAGTGTCATCCGTCTCATTCCCGGCGTATTAAGTGATGAAACCTCTGCCCTCTCCGACTCCTTCCAAAACGGCCTGCTCTCTCCACCCGTATATACGCGTCCCGCTGAATACGACGGCATGAAAGTCCCCGACATCCTCATCAGCGGGAATGACAAACTCATTGAGGAGTGGCGGCTGGAGCAGGCCATAGAGCGAACCCGCAGCAGAAGACCAGAGCTATTGGACGAATAACAGACAATAATCCTAACTAACCACCCACCCATAACATGCGTTTTATATCTCTATACCTAGCTCTTTTTCTGTTGATTATGGCCTCCTCCCTCTCAAGTTGCTCCGTAAGTAAGCAGCCCATCCTACTACAATCTACCGATGAGATCTCCTACGATTTTAACCAGTTAACCCAAAACTGTGTGGTGTTAATCTATTCGTATGAGTGTGGTTATTCGTTACAGGGAATCCCCAAGTACAATAAATTGAAAGAGGAGTTATCCCACATAGAAGGATTACAGTTTGTGGCATTTGCAGAACAATCACTGGAGGAGAGCATTGCAAGGTATCCGGAGAATGTCGAGGTTCTAACACACGATCTCAATTGGATAAAATTTGTGGGCTACAACCATTTTTATGAGAAAATATGGCGCAAAAATGTTTTTCCTGAATTCATCTATTTCAAAAATGGGAAAAGAAAAAAGACCTTAATCGCTCCGTATGACCATGAATTGATTGAGTTTAAGCAATACATATTGAAGAAGAATAAAACATCTTAAAAACGGGATCCCCCATATCCCCAAGACTACAACCCTATGGATTTTTTAGAAAAGATGAACTGGCGTTACGCGACCAAAGCGATGAACGGACAAAAGGTTTCACAAGAAAAGATAAACAACATCCTGGAAGCCATCAGGTTAGCCCCCACATCCAGTGGTCTGCAACCTTTTGAAATCATGGTGATTAGCAACGATGAGTTAAAGGAAAAGATCAAGCAGGTTGCTTTCGGACAACCGCAAATCACCTCCTGTTCCCACCTATTGGTCTTTGCAGCCTGGGAGACCTACACCGAGGAGCGCATCAACCGCGTCTTTGACCTAACCAATACGGTTAGGGGAGGAAACAACGAAGGCTGGGAGGCCTACCGTAAACAACTATTGGCCAAATATCCACCAAGGGATGCGGCGGAGAATTTTCAGCATACCGCGCGTCAAACCTATATTGCCCTAATGGCAGGCATTGCCCAAGCCGCTTTCGAAGGAGTGGACAGCACCCCCATGGAGGGTTTTGAGAATGAGAAATTAGATGCGCTACTAAACCTTAACGAAAAAGGGTTAAAAAGTACCGTATTATTACCCTTGGGTTACAGAGATGCCCCAAACGACTGGCTGGTAAACCTTCCCAAGGTAAGGCGCCCCCAAAAGGAGCTGTTCACCATCATCGATTAGTGGCAAAAAAATAAAGCCTTACGATTTTACCGTAAGGCTTTATGCATAGAGAGGGCAACAGCCCCACCGCAAAGAGAACGGCTACTTCTTTTTCTCGCTACAACAGGGGCGCTTGGCCTTTCCACTGCACGAGCTCTTCTTGCAACTCTTTTTACAAGAAGACTTCGCTTTTCCCTTCTTGTCGCTGCACTTGGAGGCACAGTTTTTTTTCACACCCTTGCAATCGTCCTTCGCCACTTTTCCTTCGTAACCAATTTTGGTGATCTCCTGAGCCAGTTTCTCCGGAGTGGTCTTCTTCGGGTCATATTTTACGGTCACGACCTTTGTGGCCACATCTGCATCCACATCCTTCACCCCTTTTTCAAAGGCAAGATGGTGTTCAATCTTCTCTTTACAGTCGTTACAGTCTACCTTCGCATTGATTCGGGTAGTTTCCAGCTTCTTTTGGGCAAAAGTTTGCGGCCCGTAAACCATAAAAAACATCACGGTAAGAAGCGATACGATAATTTTAGTCATTGTTTTCATTGTTTGTCATTGTTTATTAGTAAAATGGATTAATTCGTATTCCGAGGTAAAATTTTCTTCCGGCCAGCGGACCCCACACCATAGAGGCATCAAAGTACGCACCATAAGGATCGTCTGCGGCAATGATGGGGTCATCTTGTGTATAACCGGTAAGGTTTTCCGCTCCCAGGTAGATTTCCCAGTATCGGAAGTATTTGGTAATCTGTGCGTTCATCAGCACATAAGCCGGAGCTCTCTCGCCACGACGATAGATTTCCGGGTTGTTTTCGGTGGAGGGCAAACGTTGATCACCATTGAGCACAAAGGTGTAATCAAACTGCCATTTCTTCATGTGGGTAACATAGGAGAGGTTGAAAAGCGCCTTATAACGGGTTGTCAAAGGCTTCTCAACCAGCTCGTCATCTACGGTATAACGCACATCCTGCCACCGATAGGCAGCCAGGAGATCCATCCCCTCCAGCAATTCATAGCGAGCCTCCACTTGAAAGACGTTGGAAAAAGAGCGCCCTTTAAGATTATAGAGGTACACCGCATGAAGATCGCTATCCATGTCCACCACCACCTGATTGGTAAATACAGAACGGTAGAACTCCATATTTACAACCATCTCTCTCGCGCGCAGGGTGTGATAGTGTGTCCAGTTTACACCATAGTTCCATGCTTCCTCCATCCGTAAGGGTTCCAACACTCTAATGGTGCGGCTACTGGCAAAAAGGAAGCTGTTCTCCGCAAAGATATTGGCGGTACGAGAACCCTTCCCCACCGAGGCACGCAAAATATTCTGCTTGTTAAAGGCGTGGCGAATATGCAGGCGAGGGGTAAAAAACAAGCCATGGATATTGTGACGATCCGCACGAATACCGGCAATCACCACAGGCCATTTTTCCCGGCTAAAGGTGTACTGGAAAAAAGCGCCGGGTACCACCTCCTTTTTCAAGAAAAGGCTATCGTTAAAGAGCTCCCTATAACTGTCGTAGAGAAAACTCACCCCCAAGGCATACTTGTGGTCCCGAGTAAAGACACCCTTGAAGATGTAGTTGGCGTAGAGGCTCTTCTCCGTTGCATCGTAGGTATTGTTTCCGAACCATGACTTCTGTTCATGCCAGGATACAGTAGACTTAAAGGCCATATTGAGGTCGGGATTAGATGGCACTTCATAACCGGTTTTGAAGAAGGCCTCCACCCGGCGCGTGTCAATGCCGATGCCGTAGGGATGATCCCCAATGGGAGCAGATCCTCTGAAAGCCGCCATCTCTCCTCCCCGGCGCACCTCATCAATGACCTTCACGCCGGCTTGTGCCATATACCCCTTTCGCCCAAAATACTTCCAACGATTCATGCCGTTAAACTGGCGAACGGTGGGCATATCCGCAAAACCGTCCTTATTTCCATCGTGTGGAGTGGGCGTGTTTTCTGCGTGGAGCAACAGTGCCGTACTCCAACGATCGTTAAAACGAATAGCACTGGTAAGGTTAGCCTCATGTTTACTATTGGTACTGACCAACGCATTGAAAAACAACTTATCTCCCTTGGCAGGGTTCTTTGTGTCAGTATTAATTTGTCCCGTTACGGAGCTATAACCATCCAACACAGAGGCCGCACCTTTACTCACTTGAATGGACTCCATCCAGGAGCCGGGAATATAGCCTAGTCCATAGGTGGTAGCCAACCCATACATGTTGGGAATGTTCTCGGTCATCATTTGGCTATAAATACCGGCCAGGCCCAATAATTGGATCTGTTTTGCTCCGGTTACGGCATCGCTGTAATGCACATCCACCGAAGCGTTGGTCTCAAAACTCTCTCCAAGGTTGCAACAAGCTGCCTTATGAAGCTCCGCCCCGGAGATGTTCTGGACGGTCAAAGGGTCGAAACGACGGATGGAGGTTCCGGCTTCACGCGAAACCACCTGCACCTCCTGAAGCTCTATATTTCGAGTAAGAACAATAACCAGATCCTCTTCATCCTCCATCACAGAGAGGGTATCATTGGCATACCCCACAAAACTCACCACAAGATCATGCCTTTGGGCATCTTGCCATGGCAAAGAGAACCTTCCCGAAGCATCGGTAACCGCCCCGATGGTACTACCCGACCAATAAACATTAACCCCGGGCAACACCTTCTCTTCATCAGCCATCCCCTCATACACCGTCCCATTCAAGGATTGAGCATTGACTCCCCCAACCATAAACAGGAGGAGCATCACTAACACCATAAAATATTTCATCATTCATTTTTTTGCATTAAAACAATCATCAATTACTCCATAAATCACTAATTTAAAGTGATTTACATAAAAAAAACAGTTCACCGATCTCAACAGTTTACCCCCCTCCCAAGGAGCTGTTGATTTTGCCCACTCACCCCTTCTAAGGGGGAGAGAAGCGCACAAATCCTACATTGTGAGGGAAATATAACTCCCACAAATCTGACCGATAAAAAAGGAAAAAGAGTTAAAGGTAATCTTTAGCCTGTTGGATGTAGCGAACCAGGGCTATCCCATAGCCCCATGGGGGGCCGGAATCAAACAGCATTTTTTGCTGGCATTTCTCCGAAAGCAACCTCCTCTTTTCAGGCGTAAAAACGGCCAATAACACCGGGATATAGAGGGGCGATAGCAGTTGATAGGCTGATGAGGTTTCGTAGCTCTCCACCAACTTACAAAAGATCGCTTCCGACGTACAGCAAGCGGGATCGCCCTCATGGTAGGAGAAAAGATCCCCCCGACAATGGGTCTCCCCATCAACGCCAGCATGTGAAGAACAACACCCCTCTCCACCATGATGAGACTCCTCCCCGGAAAACATCCCGTGACAATGGGTGAGATCCACAAAATAGGATACCTGCACTTTGTCCGACTTGGCACAATAGTGTTGATATACCGTAAACCCGGAATCGGCCATCAACAAAACGGCAGATAACAAGAGAGAAATTATGGCGTTGATCTTTTTCATGACGCTAAACAGGCTGCTAATTTATAACAATTCTAAATAATTCCAAAGCATTGAGGAAAAATTAAACCTCCCTACCCTTCCAACGGTTTGATAGCAAGTATGCTAACGAGACGCCCAACAGGGATAAAGCGTATAGATATTCCACGCCCCATACCTGCGAGAGGTTGAAACGAAAGGGGAATACCAACAGCCATGCCACAAAGAGATAGAGGGCGAGGACCACCGTTTCTATCATAAGGCTTACGAGGGTATTCCCTGTACCACTTACTCCCTGAAAGAGGATAAAGGCCGAAGCCAGAAAGGGGGAGGCACTACAAACCAGAAAAAGGGGCACTTTTGCCAGAGCCACCAAGCTTTCGTCAGGAGTATAAAGATGAAGGATTTGATGGGAAAAAAGCATCGCCGGAAGAAAAAGTGCCACGGTAGCCGGAAGGTTCATAAGCACAATCTTTTTAAGCAGGGAGAGGACCTCCTCCTGTCGCTTTTCACCGATAAGAAAGCTCACCAACGTGGCGGAAGCAGAGGCGAACCCCAAGCCGGGAATAAGGATGATCATATAGAGGCTTCGCACGATATTGGAGACAGCCAGAGAGGCCGGCCCCAGGTGTTCCACAAAGAGGAAAAAGATAAACCACCCGGCCATTGAGAGGAAATTCTGAGCCATCACGGGAGCGGCTACCGTCATAATGCGACGGATCTTCTCTCGCTGAGGCCTCCAGGTTACATGAAGATTGAAACGCCCCCCAGGCACTGTAGACCAAGTATATACAAAAAGGAAAAGGGAGGCTGTACCCTCAGCTATCACACTGGCCAAGGCGGCTCCCTCCACCCCCATCTCAGGGAGGCCAAAGTGGCCAAATATCAATCCATAATCTAGCAGTATATTCACCAATCCTGTTAAAACAGCCGAGAGCGAAATCACCTTGGTGCGATGGATGGAAATAAAAAACGCGCTCATCAACGCATTATAGGTGGCAAAAAAGACCCCAAAAGAGCGGTATTGTAAGAAGTGGGTGGTTACCTTCAACACCTCCCGGGAGGCAATGGTCAGGGAGAAAAAGGCATCGGAAAAGAAAAAAAGGCCCACAAAAAGGAAGCAGGAGATCAAGAAGAGTAAGAGCCCTGCCTGTGCCAGCAGCCCCCCAATCTGGTGAAAATTTTTCTCTCCATAGCGACGGGAAAGGATAATCTGGACTCCCACCCCCACCCCATTGGCCACAAAAACGGCGATGAAATAGAACAAACCTCCCAGCGCTGCCGCTCCAAGGGCAATCTCCCCCAAACGACCCAGAAAAATGGTATCGGTGGCTAACACCACATTCTCCACAACACCACCAAGAATAACCGGATAGGCGATCTTCCAAATGTTCCGATAGGTAATCTGCGTTGCCACTGCGACAAAGGTAATTCAAAAGGAGGCCCAATGCGTCGTAAATAGAAAAAAGAAAAACGCTGCTTAGTGCCTATACTACTATGGCACGAAGGTTACCAAAATAGGATATAGAGCACCGCAGTAATGATCAAAATCCCCAATGCCCCGATGTTAAAGCGATGATCCGTATAGAAAAGTCCCTTGTGGATCGACTCCGCTTTGGGATCGGCCTGACTCCGGTTATCAATAAAACTAATCACCACGGCGATAAGCACAATAAGCACAAAGACGATCCCCATTCGGTCGATAAAGGGCAGAGAGGGCCACCCCCATTTGAACACAAAGGAGAGCGGGATGGTCAAGATGGCGCTCCAGAGGGCGGCATTGGCCGAAGTCTTTTTCCAGAAAAAACCCATTAAAAAGATGGCACACACCCCGGGAGTCACAAACCCGGTAAACTCCTGGATATATTGAAAGGCCTGATCCAATCCGCCCAACAGGGGACGTGCGGTAAGCACCGCGAGGAGCAGTGCGGTGATACTGGTTAGGCGTCCCACACGCACCAACCGTTTCTCATCGGCATCACGAACGATATAGTTGGTATAGATATCCATGGTGAATATGGTGGAAGCCGAGTTAAGCATGGAGGCCAGGGAAGAGACGATGGCCGCCGTCAGAGCCGCAAAGGCAAGGCCTTTAATACCGGCCGGAACAAAATTGTGCAACAACCAAGGATAGGCTTCATCCGGAGGATTGATGATGGAGGGATCCCCTTGGGTTAGGACAAAAGCAGCAATACCCGGGATCACCACAATGAGGGGGATAATCAGCTTCAGGTAGCCGGCAAAAAGGACGCCACGCTGTGCCTCCCGCACACTCTTGGCAGCCAACCCCCGTTGAATAATATACTGATTAAAGCCCCAATAGGAGATGTTGGCAATCCACATCCCTCCAATAATCACCCCAAGGCCGGGAAGGTCACCATAGTGGGGATGATCCTTGGCAAGAATCATATCAAATTTTCCGGGTGCCTTCTCCAACAAGAGGCCAAATCCTTTGAGAGGTCCCGCTCCATCCGCAACAGCATCAAGGGCAAGCCACACCGTAATCAAGCCGCCCCCCATAAGCACCACCACCTGGATCACATCCGTCCATGCAACCGACTTGAGTCCACCGTAGATGGAGTATACTGCGGCAAAAAGAGCCAATCCTATAATGCCCCACAGCATAGGAACCCCCATAATAGTATTCATGGCTAAGGCCCCCAGATAGAGCACCGAGGTGAGGTTTACAAAGACATATACCAACAACCAAAATACTGCCATGGCCGTACGCACACGGCCATCGTAACGCTTCTCCAGAAACTGGGGCATGGTGTATATCTTCTTCTCGATGAAGATGGGCAAAAAGAACTTACCCACCAGGATAAGGGTTACCGCCGCCATCCACTCGTAGGAGGCGATCCCCAACCCGATGGCAAACCCACTCCCCGACATGCCGATCATCTGCTCGGCAGAGATGTTGGCCGCAATAAGGCTGGCACCAATAGCCCACCATGTCAAGGACTTATCCGCCAAAAAATAATCCCTGGAGGTTCGCTCCTTTTTCTTTGAGCGCGACACCCACAACCCCGTGAAGATAATCACCGCGATGTAGGCAAAAAATATCACGTAGTCGATGGTCACAAAACTATTGGATCGCATAGGCTCTTTTTTTCGACAAAATAACAAAAAAAATATCAGACCCTTCCCCTTGTGAAAAAAGGGCAACAAAATAATGGGGCAAACACAAAAATAGTGTTAGCTTTGCGAAGTATAAAATCAATAAAACCTCGTAATTATGGATCTTTTTGAGAAGATAAAGAAAAACCCCGGCCCATTGGGGGTATACGGTGAAGATGCTTTTGGATACTATATGTTCCCCGAATTGGAAGGCGAGCTGGGATCTCACATGACCTTCCGTGGAGAAGAGATGTTGGTGTGGAGCCTCAACAGCTACCTGGGACTTGCCAACCACCCGGATGTGCGAAAGGTGGATGCAGATGCTGCAAAGGAGTGGGGACTTGCTTACCCCATGGGAGCTCGTATGATGTCGGGACAAACCAAATACCATGTGCAGTTAGAGGAAGAGTTGGCCTCCTTTGTGAAGAAAGAGGCTGCATACCTGCTGAACTTTGGCTATCAGGGAATGGTCTCCATCATCGATGCGCTGATCGACCGTAACGATGTGGTTGTATACGACTCGGAATCCCACGCCTGCATCATCGATGGGCTGCGTATGCACTTGGGAAAACGTTTTGTATTCCCCCATAACAATATGGAAAATTGCGAGAAACAGTTGCAACGTGCCACCCGGCTTGCGGAGAAAACCGGTGGAGGTATTCTCCTGATTACGGAAGGTGTTTTCGGCATGGCCGGAGATCTGGGAAATCTTAAAGCCCTTGCCGAACTCAAGAAAAAATACCATTTCCGCATGCTTGTGGATGATGCCCACGGCTTCGGAACCATGGGGAAAACAGGTTATGGCACAGGCGAACACTACGGGGTACAGGATGAAATTGACATCTATTTCTCCACCTTTGCCAAGGCCATGGCCGGCATTGGAGCTTTTGTGGCCGCTGACGCCGAAGTGATCGACCACCTACGCTACAACATGCGCTCCCAAATCTTTGCCAAATCACTCCCCATGCCCATTGTTATCGGATCGCTGAAACGCTTGGCCATGCTTCGCGACGAACCGGAACATAAAGAGAAGTTATGGCACATCGTTAACACCCTACAAAAGGGGCTGAGAGACTTGGGATTCAACCTGGGCGTTACCGAATCGTGTGTAACCCCCGTATTCCTCAATGGAACGGTGGAAGAGGCTACACAGATCACCCACGATTTGAGGTCCAACTACAAAATCTTCACCTCCATTGTCATCTACCCGGTCGTCCCCAAGGGAACCATTCTTATTCGTATTATCCCCACAGCAGCACACTCCATAGAGGATGTGGAGTACACGCTCAAAGCCTTTAGCGAAGTACGCGCCAAGTTGGAGGCGGGAAAGTATGACAAAAAAAACCTTGCAAAATTTTAAATGCTCCTCCCCTCCCCCCTCTTCCATACGCTGGAGAGACTACGATTCTCCTGCGGAGGGAGAATGAGAGAGGTAAGCCTTATAAACCAAGTCAGCGACCAAAAAGCTAACAGCCAACGGCTACAAAGCGAAAAAATGAAAAAGTTAGTTGTTGCATTTATTGGAATGCTATGGTTAGTTCTTGGCGGATGTGGAAGTGCTGTCTTAGCCGCGGCGTACCCGGAACTAGGCATTGGATTTGTGGGCGTTGCCATCGCTTTTGGTTTAACCGTTGTCACCATGGCCTATGCCATTTTACATATTTCCGGTTGTCACCTTAACCCTGCCGTCTCTATCGGGCTATGAATTGGAGGACGCTTTGAAAAGAGCGAACTCATTCCTTACATCATCGCTCAAATTCTGGGGGCATAGCCGGTGCCGGCATCCTCTATGTTATTGCAACCGGAAAGGCAGGATTTGAAATTGGCGGATTTGCGGCCAACGGATATGGGGAACATTCACCGGGAGGCTATAGTCTGCTTGCAGCCTTAGTAACGGAAATCGTGATGACCTTCATGTTCCTGATCATCATCCTGGGGGCTACACATTCGAAGGCCCCCAAGGGGTTTGCGGGACTGGCCATAGGATTGGGACTGACCCTTATTCATTTAATCAGTATCCCTGTTACCAACACCTCGGTAAACCCTGCACGAAGTATTAGTCAAGCCCTATTTGCACAAGGATGGGCCCTTGAGCAGCTTTGGCTATTCATTGTGGCTCCCATCGTAGGAGCGATCTTGGCGGGATTGGTCTACAAAATGGTTTCTCCGGAAGAGCAGGCATAACAGTACACCATGCGGGGTAAAGAGTCCGCTCTCTCCCCTTCTCTACCCATTTCAACACCCCCACAACCACAGAACAATTCGTTGTTTTTGACGGTTCTAGGCGTGTTGGGGTGGGTATTTTTTATGGCACTATGTATGCATCAACGATTATGCTCTATGTATCCCTTCTACCAACCCCGTCTTGCGGGGATCTTCCCCATGGTCTAATTTTGCTGCCTGGCAAATCAATATTCAACACACAAGACGTACAGCTTGACTGGCAGAGGGGAGAGAAATAATGCAATAAACGGCATTTTATACTTCATATATCAACGAATTTTATATTTTCGTATAAAAAAAATGAAGTATATGGCATTTCGGAGATTGGTAGAACAGATTAAGGAGAGACGAAACGTTTTAAATGTAACCCAAGAAACCTTATCGGAGATTTCAGGTGTTGGACTTCGTACACTACGACAATTTGAACGGGGAAAAGGCAACCCAACCTTAGAAACATTAACTAAAATTTGTGATGCTTTGGGGTTGGAGATTCAGTTAAACATCAAAAATAACGACTCATGAGAACGGCGAAAGTATTTTATAAAAACGAGCAAGCAGGTGTGCTGACACAAAAAGACGACGGAAGTTTTTTATTTGAGTATTTAGATGATTGGGTTTTAGACACGCAAAAACCTGCCATTAGCCTGACTTTCCCAAAATCGGAAAAGGTGTTTTTTGCGGAAACGTTATTTCCATTTTTTTATCATTTACTTCCCGAAGGAGTGAATAAAAAATTCGTTTGTCGCACTTATAAAATTGATGCTTCCGATGCCTTTGGTATTCTTCTGAATACGGCAAAAACAGACACTATTGGTGCTGTAACCATTGAAAAAATACCATAAAGAAACCCCCATGACGGTAAAAAGGTACACGGTGGGATGATTGTGGAAGACGGGAGACCGAAGACCGGAGACGGGAAACGGGAGGCGGGGAACAACTTTTTGCGAACGTTGCCATTAACCTAAGCCAAAAGTTAACAGCTAAAGGCTACAAAATAGAGAGAGATGAAAGATATAAAAAACTGTCCATCAAGACTCACCGAAGGATTTGACACATATAGTCCGATTGCTCTTAAGAGGTTGTTCGGAGGCAAAAAAGTCAGTCATATTTTACCCTATTTATCCCCTACTCATGCCGAAAACCGTTCTATTTTTAACGAAAATCAAACGCATTTTTCTATTTCGGGATTTCAAGAAAAATATTCGTTGATTTTGGATAATGCAGAGTTGCAATTAACCCCCAAAAATCAACAAGGACAATTTATATTAAAACCGATTTCGGATTTACCTAAGAACAGCGAGTTTGCACCCGCAAACGAACATCTAACAATGCAAATAGCACAACAAATTTTCACAATAGAAACAGCCGAAAATGGATTGGTCTTTTTCAAAGACGGAAAGCCTGCCTACCTTACCAAACGATTTGATATGACAAAGGAGCATCAAAAATTAGCCGTTGAAGATTTTGCCTCATTATTAAAAAAAACACCTGCAACCAATGGCGAAAATTATAAATACAGCGGCAGTTATTTAGATTTGTTTGAGGTCTTAAAAAGATATGTTCCTGCCTGGCGAATTGAAACACCAAAGTTATTTAAGTTACTTTTATTCAATTATTTATTTTCTAATGGTGATACCCATTTAAAAAACTTTTCGTTGATAGAAACCCAACAAGGCGATTTTAAATTGAGTCCTGCATATGATTTATTAAACACAAAACTGCATGTTGAAGATACGGATTTTGCTTTACAAGAAGGACTTTTCCCAACATCAAACGGAACGATTACAACGCAATTTTTAACGTTAGCCGAAAAAGTAGCAATGACGAAAACGACAACGTCAAAAATTTTTAACGATATGACCTCCCACGAAAAGGAAGTTATGGATTTGGTTCGTCGTTCTTTTTTGTAAATAGCAATTTTAAAATCACCAATTTTTCGCAAAAGTAAATCGTCACTTTTAACTGGGTGTTTTGCTGTTGGCATCCTTTTTGAAGCGTAGC
>PDWI01001342.1_pt1 | contig 42374 bp, 39 predicted proteins | sample 1430891 | NCBI WGS metagenome assembly PDWI01 (sample SAMN01162508, study PRJNA174530) | Oral metagenome, whole genome shotgun sequencing project. | biome: Marine environment; feature: Marine mammal; material: Swab sample of the gingival sulcus; isolation source: swab sample of gingival sulcus... | reverse complement strand
TTCCCCTCTTTGAGGGTAATCCGGTCGCCCATGGCAAGGGCCGTGTCAACTTTGACGAACCCGCACGCAATGCCTTTAAATTTGACATCTGCTGGCAGGTTTGGGGTTGCAATGCTCACAATGTTACCATCAATGCGGGTGATCCCCATGTCTGTGGCGCAGGTTAACACGGTGCCAATCACCTCGCCTGCGTCGTTGAGCACCTGGGTATTCGCTCCGGCGTTTACTTTTCTCAAAGTATCTCCGGCAAATGCCAGGGTAAAGGGCGCGTTAGACACGGCTTTCAAGGCATCAGCCCCTAAAAAATCCTTGGTAAAACCGGATTTATCCGCAGTGAAGGGCAGGGCAAACTCCCAGGGATGGTTGATAAAGGGAAAATGACCAATATCCTGGTGGGAAAGGGGCAGGCAGGCCCCGGCTCTCAAAGAGTCCCTGGCACCCAAGCCGCAGGGGGTGATACCGTATGCTTTGCCAGCGTCAAGCAGGTCGTCCCACAATTTGACAACGGCGTCTGGGGAAATGAAAATTTCAAATCCAAATTCTCCGGTATACCCTGATCGGGAAACCAGAACGGGGGAGCCGTCAATCAGTTTAACCTGGCTGGCCTGATCTGGATCCACCTCGCCTTTGAAAGAGAAGTAGGGCAGTCGATCAAATACGGCGTCAGGTGCCTGAAGCAGGGGGGAAAGAATGCGGGCGGCATCTTTACCCTGGATATCCACCTTGGCCAGTGTGTCGGTCAAATCGGTAATTTCAACGGTGCGTTCCCCCGTGTTGGATTTCAAGTGGTCGGCAATGGTGCCCCCCATTCCTGCGTTGACGCAAACCATGAGCCGGTCTTCATCAAACCGGTAGACAATGGCATCATCAATGCAATACCCTTTTTCATCCAGATAAGCCCCATACACACAACGTCCGGCAGTAAGATTTGAAATATCACGGGTAAAGCAATAATTGATCAGATCCAAGGCATCGACCCCGTTAACGGTAACGCATGCCATGTGAGAGGTATCAAACAGGCCTGCGGACTTGAGGACCGCAAGATGTTCACCTTTTACCCCGGTATCATACCACAGCGGCATTTCATATCCGCCGAAATCGGCCATGTTGGCCCCTGCATTTTTATGCCATTCATTCAATGGCGTGGTTTTCAGACTATCGCCCATGACAGCCTCCTTTTTAACTAAACTGTTGGAAATTAAAATATATACGGTACCTTAAGGTTGTAGGATTTATATATCACAAAGGTTTCCACGGAACTGACGCCTGAAACTTTTGAAATTTCTTCGGTATAGAATTCAAGGAGGCCAAATCCTTTCTTGAAAAGTACCAGCACCATCAGATCATAGCGACCGGTGACCACCGATACTGAAATGACACCCTTAAGACGGCTGATCTCCTCGCCTTTCTCCACCAAATTCGTATCCAACAGTTTAATGCCGACGATCACGGTTTTGTGGCCTGGCAGTTTGGCCGGATCCACCAGACCGCAAATCTCAAGGACCCCTTCTTGTTGCAGCCGGTTTACCCTTGAACGAACCGTATTCTCTGTGATGGCGAGTGTGTCCGCAATTTTTTTATAGGATCGTTTTCCTTCCTTCAATTCTCTGATTATATTGATGTTCGTTTGATCAATTTTCATTATACCTCTTTTTTGCGCCAAAAAAGACCGTGGAAAAAATAATATTGATTTATATATCGTTAAGTATCTCACCATGGGACATATGTCAAATAGTAATTTAAAAATTTTCGGTATTTTTAATTTTTATTTGCAAAAATTGCATAAATACATATATATAATAGTATTAAATAAAGTTTTTATTCGGTTTTATAAAAGTCAACTCAAATTTTTAAGGGAGGCGACCCATGACGATAAAAATGACCATCATCGGCGGCGGTCCCGGCGGTTATATTGCAGCATTAAAAGGCGCTGCACTGGGTGCCGAGGTCACACTGATTGAAAAAGAAAACCTGGGTGGCACCTGTCTAAACTGGGGCTGCATCCCATCTAAAATTATGAAAAATTCTGCTGATCTGCTGCTTAAATGCATGAAGGCACCCAAAATGGGCATCACTATAACAGGCGATATCACACCGGATATTAGCACTCTTATGGCACGCAAGGAAAAAATTCTTGCGGATCAAAGAAAAGGTATTTCCACCCTCATGGCTAAAAACAACATTAAAGTGATTGAAGGAAGGGCAAAAATTCAATCTCCTGGCGTGGTGAGCGTTGTGACAGCGGATAGCGAAGAGACCGTGGAATATGACAAACTGATCATTGCTGTTGGCACCAAACCCATGAACGTGCCTGATTTCCCCTTTGATCACCACACTATTTTATCTTCAAATGATATTCTGGTGCTGGATCGGATTCCCACATCTATGACCATAGTTGGCGGCGGCGTGATTGGCTGTGAATTTGCCTTTATTTTCAATGCACTTGGCTGTGATGTCACCATTGTGGAGGCCATGTCCAGAGTACTGCCATTGCCGTCTGTGGATGCCTCCTGCTCAAAACTTTTGCTCCGGGAGATGAAAAAAAAGAAAATCAAAGTGCTTTGTGACACCGTGGTGACCCAGGCAGATAAAAAAGAGGGGGGGGTGGATATTTCTTTGGCAGTCAGCCCCTTTACGGACAATCCCAAACCCAAAGCACTCAAAACAGATAAAATCGATTCTGAGGTCATGGCCGTATGTATCGGACGTACCCCACTATCCAATAATCTTGGCCTTGAATCCGTGGGACTTGACACTGACAATGGATGGATTGCTGCCAATGAACACATGGAAACCGCCATTGAAAACATCTATGCCATCGGTGATATTCTAGGCCCAGCCAAAGTGATGCTGGCTCATGTGGCGTCTCATGAGGGGTTGGTTGCCGCTGAAAATGCAATGAAAGCCGACGGCGAAGAAAAATCGGCCATGGCATACCACGCCGTTCCCAGCGCCATTTTTACCATGCCTGAAGTGGGCACCGTGGGGCTCAGTGAAGCTGAAGCCAGAAAGCAGGGCATGGACGTGGAAACCGCTGTCGTCAATTTCAGGGTGTTGGGCAAGGCTCAGGCCATTGATGAAATTGCAGGCGATGCCAAAATGATTGTGGAATCCGCCACCCAAAAGGTGGTGGGGGTTCACCTGACAGGCCCCCACGCCACCGACCTGATTGCCGAAGCCACCCTGGCCATTGAAAAAGGGCTTACCGGTGAAGACCTGGCCCGCACCATTCATGCCCATCCCACCCTGACCGAAATCATGGGGGAAGTGGCGTCCAAAGCGGTCGGCATGCCCCTTCATGGTTAAAGCGCATGCTCACGCCGGATTTAAATTATAATAGAGGCACGCCAATGGGCGCATACTCAATATATCTATCTGTCCGTTGGCGTAACGCTAAATGAAGTCCATGGATAATTTATATGTCCATTGGCCATGAGTGCATATTGTTTTGACCATGGGATTTGATAAAGGTGCCGGGCGTTCAACCCGATTTTTTAAATCATAGGGTTAGGGGGCCGGCGCCCCTGCGGTGCTCTCGTTGTTCCCGGAGTGGGAAACAAAAATATGCTTTGCCCGGGTGGATTTGGCGGGCTCGGGGGCGTCAGAGCCAAAGCCCTATGTTGGTGTTGCGGTTATCGGTCCGCATGTTCCTGGGATTGGTGTTTCAATTATCCCTGCGGATCAGGCGAGATTCCCCTTGAGTACGATGATTGATGAAAGGTGGGGAGTAGTTACGGTTGGTCTTCAACAAAAGTCCCAACTTCAGTGAATGGGGTATCAATTTGATATGTAATTTTTTTTATATTTAATGCAATTCATTTCTCTTATTGAATAATTTATTATCTATTTAAACCTGCATCGATTTTCAACTTCATTTCATAGAACAAAAAAACAGCCCATTTATTCAATATGCGGCTGTTGCTTTCCTTAGAGTGCCATATGATACCTTTCTTCAAGGCGTTACATGGCAATTGCATGTCCCCTCCATAGTAAAATTTCTGCTCAATTCGCTGCTACTTTTAAAAAAAATAAGCTTTTGGCATCCTCTTTGCTAAGACTTCATGACAAGTTGTAGTTAAATCAATTATAGATGTTGCCGAAGTCATACGGCGATTGACACTTTGGCCCTTTTTTTTGCGAAAATCAGAAGATGGATAGTGAACATGGTGTCGGGACTTTTGCAGTATCATTTTTATTACAATCTTTTAAGGAGGAATTAACATGAAACAATTTGTATTAACCGTTTTACTTATCAGTGTATTGAGTATTGGCAATGCAATGGCAGATCCTGTAAACATTAATATGTTCGTTACCCCTGATGACCTTACTCTTACTGGGGATCTTACCTGGGACGCTGGGGGCCCCATAAATAACTGGAAGCCAGAAGGGAATGCGGACACCGGCGCCCCCGGCTTTGATGGTAATGGGTCATTTTATTCCAATGTGCAGGGGAGTGCAATTGGTGGTGGACGTGATTTTACAGCCCTTCGTATTTACAAGGAGTTCTTTCAAGTTAATAGTCTTACCGTTGGAGATATAACCAAGCTAACGTACTGGACAAAGAATACAAATACTGCTCTGCGTGACTGGCAGGTTAAAATTTATACCGATAAAGAATGGTTCGGTTTCTTTAATTTTAAATATTACCGGTTGAACTTTAACTACGGCCAGGCAACTAACAATGAATGGACTCAGTGGGATTTGTTGAGTGGTCTAGGTATTAACAATGTTTATCAAAAACAGGCCTATGGGCAGGGGCAAGGGGGTAATGTAAGCCAGGATCTTGATGACTACCTCACTAAAGAAATTGACTATATTGATATAATCGCCGGCTATGCAACGAATAGCCCCGAAGTTTACAGTTATCTTGATGGTGTGGAAATCGAATATGGTGCGGGCAATACAATCAGACTTGATCTTGGCGTCGATGCAACACCGGTTCCAGTACCGACCCCCTTTACCCTTTTGGGACTTGGCCTGATTGGTGTCGCTGGATTTACACGTAGAAAAGAAAGAAACTAAAAACTGAGTCAACGTATTATGAAAGCACCTTGCAGCGATAAAGGTGCTTTCATGATTTGATACGGGCCGGCCGGGGTGAAAGACCCGGTCGGCCCGTGGCCGTTTTTTATTTTGACCATAGGCTTAAGGTCCTGCCATATATTCGATTGTAAAGGGCGTGGATCTCACTGATGTTAAACATAAGGCCCATTCCCCAGAGCAGGACAAGAAAAACCAATCCTGTGGCGGCACATTTTCCGAGATTGGAGAGCAGTCCAGGGGATGGTAAGATTACCAGTACAAAGGAATGAAACAGTTCGAGTATGATGCCAATGGCAATACTGAGCATCAAGGCAACCCCAAAAAAACGATACACCGCCCATTTTTCCCTGTTATCGGTTCTACGACTCCATGCCTCAAATAATAAGCCGGTGGTCAGCGCTGCGGAAAGGGATAACCCTGCCGCGACCCCTTTACCCCCCATAAATGCCATGCCTGCCCAGATCAAAGGCAGTCCGGCAAGAACACAGATGGTGGAAAATATTGCGGGAAAAAGGGTGTTCTGGGATGCAAAAAAGCCCCGGGCAACAATGGTCTGGGCACAAAAGGCAACAGCCCCGGCCATGAACCAAGGCAGCACTCCGGCCGTGGCAGCCAATGCCTGACTGTCAAAGGCGCCGCGCTGGTAAAGGATGGCGGTGGTTTCGGTTCTCAACACCATGAACACCACTGAAAAGGGCATCACCAAAAGAATGAATTTCACAGCCTGGTTGATCAGGCGGTTTAATGCATCATACTCCCCTTTGGCCGCTAATTGGGCCATGAACGGATAGGAGGCCGTGCCCACGGCTTGCCCGAAAAATCCCACCAGGATGAACATGATCCGAAGGGCGTAATTCATGGCGGATATACTGCCTTCTGCCAGAAACGATCCAAAGAATTTCATCAGAATTTCTGTGGAAAAGGTCATGGTCAGTCCCAGCATCAACGGCAGGGTCAGCAGGATATACTTTTTAAAATCCGGATGGGTGAGGTGCCAGGTGAAAAAATAGGTCAGGCCGCATTGTTTTGCACCGAAAAACTGTAATAAAAAGCTGCCGGCAAAGGCACCGGCCAATACCCCCCAGGCAAAGCCTTCCATACCGATATATTGATGGAGGGTCAATCCGCCGATAATAATTCCAATATTGTAGATCAAGGGCGCCAGAGCGGGAATGAAAAATTTTTCCCTGGCAAATTGTACGGCCATGAACAAGCCGCCGCTGAAAAAGAAAAACTGGGCAGGGATGATGATGCGGGTCATGCGAACTGTCATCTCAAAGGTCGGCCCCTGGTCCAGCCCTGGGGCTAGCAGATGGATGAACTGGGGCGCAAACACCATGGAGATGCAGATAAAAATGACAAGGGCCAGGCCGAATCCGTTAAATACAATGGAGAAGACTTGGAATCCCTCTTTTTCCCTGTTTTCGGTGAGATACCGGGTGAAAATGGGAATAAAGGTGATGGACAAAAAGCCGGAAGCGACCACATGGTTGAGAATTTCAGGGATAATAAAGGATACCTGGTAGGCGTCTACACCGGCACCGGCGCCACCCATCCAGGCAATGGCCGCTTCACGGCCGAGGCCGATGAGCCGGCTTGCAAATGCCGACGCCATCATGATAAATGAAGCGAATCCAATTTTTTTGAAGGTTTGGGCAGATGTCATGTTCACGATTCCTGGTTCACTGTGAAGGGTTGACTATGATTTGGTATTGTGCCTGCCTTGTCAGTCGTGGCAGCAAGACGATGCTGTCTTTCACTCTGACAGGGAAATATCACATCATCCTGCCAAATAAAAGTACCGGTATCGTAAAAAAGTTTGACTCAAAAAACCAATGCCGGATATATTACACCTATGTTGCGTCGTTTTTTTGCAAGCCCACAAGGCTGAACCCATGACGGGAAAAAAACAACACCTGAATTCAGACATTTTTAAAGGGGTATCATGTTTTCAAAATTGGGTATTTTTTTACTTGTCTCAGGATTTATAGCGTGGCTTCTCGGGGGAATTTCAGGGTTTGTAAAAGGGGAGCTTGATTTTACGGATCTGACCCTGTCTACCTTGTCAGAAGAGATCGCGGCGTCTGCTGTGGACATGTTTTCGTCCCAAACGATTCAAGATCTGCTCTACACTATTTTTTATGAGATTAATCTGGGTGCGCTACTGGCCGGAGCTGGTGTGTTTTTTTTGGTGATTTCCATGTGTGTCAAGGAACATTGATGCAGGCTGGTGTGACCCTGAAATAATGGCCATATCCGAAATTGAAAGTCGTAAATATGTCAAATGGTGATGCCCAGGCGCCATTTCCGGTAAAAGAGTCCTCTCACACCGATAACGTCGATTGCCTGAGATTGATTGGCAACACTCGGGTGATCACCCTTTCCACTGCAGAACCTCTCCCTTGGTCGGCACCGGTATATTTTGTTTACAGGGCGGGCGGATTTTATTTTTTTTCCAACCCGAATGCACGTCATGTCGTCCAGGGCACAGGGCGATACGTTTCGGCGTCTTTGTTTTATGATGATCCTGATCCTTTACGGATTGAAGGACTGCAAATGTCTGGCAGGATTGAAGATTGCGCCAAAAACGGGACATCAAAAACAACTTGGGGTAAAGACGCCACTTTTGCTGCCTTGGCCTATGCATTGCGATTTGGGATCTCTTGGGAAGGGACCTGCTTGCGGCAGTTTTTTAAATTACGATATCATGCCGGGCTTTTTCGGTTTGTTCCTGAGACGGCATGGTATATGAATAATCAAAAAGGAATGGGACACCGAACTCACGTCCAATTGTCATAAAATGGCTTATGTTTCAGTGTGTTTCATCCTAAAGTGGGGGTGCCTCTCGTGAGAGACCGGTTTGGGGCCTGTGGCGGGTAAAAACAGTATGAAATTTTCATCATTAAAAAACAGTATTGATTTCCTGAAACGTCAGGGGGAGCTTGTGGTGATCGATCAGCCAGTGGATCCCTACCTTGAGATGGCGGAGATCACACGGCAGGTCCATGAAGCACAGGGACCTGCCCTCTTATTTACCCAGGTGAAGCATGCCGCATTCCCAGCGGTATCAAATTTGTTTGGTACATGGGAGAGAACGGTCAAAATTTTTGAGCCCCAATTGGATCAGGTCAGGGCCCTGGTCGATCTGCGATCGGATCCCTGGCAGGGGTTAAAACAACCGGCCCGTGGGGTGGCTGCCACTCGGGCACTGGTCCATGCCCTGCCATTGAGACTGCCCAGAAGATGGGGCGCTTTCGCAACCACAGACATCCATAAACTGCCCTTGATCCAGTGTTGGCCTGGGGATGGCGGAGCCTTTGTCCTGCTTCCCCAGGTGTTTTCCATGGATCCTGCCACAGACAATATCATGACCTCCAACATAGGGATGTACCGAATCCAGCTTACAGGGAATCAATACCACATGGGCAGGGAGGTGGGGATGCACTATCAGCTCCACAGGGGAATCTCCATCCACCATCAAACCGCCATGGCAATGAATCGGCCGTTGAAAGTGTCCATTTTTATCGGCGGTCCCCCGGCACATACCTTGGCGGCCGTAATGCCGTTACCAGAGGCGGTGCCGGAGATCGCCTTTGCCGGGGCCCTGGCCGGCCGAAATTTTAGATATTCCAAAGATGCCCAGGGGTTCACTCTGGCCAATGATGCCGACTTTATCATCACCGGCTGGCTCTATCCCAATGCAGTGAAACCCGAGGGTCCCTTTGGGGATCATCTTGGATATTACTCGCTCACCCACGATTTCCCCTATCTACAGGTGCAATCGGTATATCACCGTCCCGATGCCGTTTTTCCATTTACCGTGGTGGGACGACCGCCACAGGAGGATTCCAATTTCGGCCGGTTGATCCATGAAATCACCCGTACCGCTATTACCGATACCCTGCCGGGGGTGACGGCTGTGAATGCGGTGGATGACGCTGGGGTTCATCCCCTGCTTCTGGCAAAGGCCCATGAAAGATATGTGCCCTATGAACCCCGTCAGCCCCGAGAACTGCTCACCCACGCCAGTGCCATCCTGGGGACAGGGCAGTTGTCCTTGGCCAAATATTTGTGTATTGTGGCCCATGAAGACAATCCTGAACTTGATATCACCGATGAAATGGAATTTTTCATTCACCTGCTTGAGCGGATTGATTTTTCAAGGGATCTGCATTTTATTACCCAAACCACCATGGACACCCTGGATTATTCGGGTACCGGCCTGAACCGTGGATCAAAGGTGGTCTGGGCCGCTGCAGGCAGCAAATGCCGGACGCTGGCATCTGAGCTGCCGGTGCATTTCAGCCTGTCCAAAGGGTTTTCCAGGGCCAGATGTGCTGCGCCGGGTATGGTTGTGGTCCAGGGACCTGAATTTACAGGATATGATGAAGCAGCAGTTGAGATGGCCAGTTTCACCCACCATCTTGAAACCCTTCAGGGACTTGAGGGGTTGCCGCTGTGTGTGGTGGTGGATGACGCTGAGTTTACCGCCCGTACATTTGCCAATTTCCTTTGGGTGGTGTTTTTGCGGTCCAACCCATCCCATGATATATATGGCTGCAAGGATACCTCGGCGTTCAAGCATTGGGGATGTGAAGGCCCCTTGGTCATTGATGCCAGGATCAAACCCTTCCACGCGACCCCCCTGGTGCCAGATCCTGGTGTTTCTAAAAAGGTTAAAGAAATGTTGGGAAAGGCCGGGGGACCACTGGCCAACATGTTATAGTGCTTTTACGCTGACAAGAAAGAAATGATGTTGTGATGAGAAAATACATGAATTGGAAAATTGGGATATGTGTTGTTGCAGGTGTCTTTTTGCTGTACTCCCTTCTTGGTTTTTTTGCGGTTCCGTTTGTTGGCAAAAAATTAATTGAAAAAGGCCTCACAGATCTTCCCGGATGTAACGGTAGTGTCGACAAAATCTGTTTTAATCCGTACACCCTGGCGGGTACGCTCAACGCCTTGAGGATCGATGATGCAGAAAATCAGCCTGTATTTCGGCTTCAAGAATGCCATTTCAACTTTTCTGTTATATCATTGTTTAAACTGGCACCGGTGGTCACTGCCCTTGAACTGTATCGGCCTGAGCTGTTTTTGATATTGGAAAAAGATAACCGCTTCAATCTTCAGTCCATTGGCGGTGTTGAAAAGGGGGCCACAGTACCCGAAAAAGAAGACCCATCGACGTTTACTTTCAGACTGTCCAACACCAGTATTCACAATGGCAAATGTTACTTTACCGACAAGAAACGGGGAAGTGAACAGGTGGTGGATAGAATTGAGCTTGCAGTGCCGCTATTGACTTCATTGAAGGGCGAACGAGAAACGCCGGTCAAACCGGTTTTAAAATTCAGGCTCAACGGGGCCCCTGTAGATGTCTGCCTGACCAGCCTGCCGTTTACACCGGATCTGGACACCCAGATTGATATCACTGCCAAAGGCATTGACTTAGGAGCGTTACTTGATTACCTGACGCTTCCCAAGGCATTGAACGTCAACACGCCTGGCCAGATGGATCTTTTGCTTCGCGCCACCTATCGGCAAGCTCCCGGTCACGTCAACCCGCCCCATATTGTGGGTGCGGATTTGAAAATGACCCTGAACAATCTGGATTTGGAGATTTGGAATACCGATCATAAGACAGCAGCGCCTTTTTTATCCTCGCCTGAAATGATCCTCCACGCCCAAACTAAAGATCTGCTTTCCGGCAGGGCGGTTATAAAACATCTGGCCATGAATAATACGCGCCTGGCGTTGACTCGAAATAAAGAGGGCCGCTTGAATGTGGCCGACCTGCTGCCAGACACCCAAGACAAAATGCCTCCAACCGAAACACCTGCCGACGGCAAACCGCAGGCGTTGCCCCCGGCATCCCACCCCGTTCAATTTCATATCACTATGGACCAAGGGGGATTCAATGGGGGTGAAATCCATTTTACAGACCATCGTGTCAGTCCTGAGTTTACCACTGCGGTCTCCAAACTTGATCTTAACTTGAATAACGTGGAAATCGGGTCTCAGGGGGGGATGTCAGGGACATACGAGGTCAATTTTGTAACGGAGGCAAAAGAGACCTTGGCGCTGAATGGGACAATCAAGACCACACCAAATCTAAAGGTTGATGGCCGATTGGATATCAGTGGCGTCAAGCCGGATAAATACCGGCCTTACTATGCCCCATATGGCGGACACGGGCTGAGCGTTGAGGCACTGACAGCCGGCGCAAGGTTTCACGTGGCCATGGCAGAAGATGCTCCTGTGTTTGAAATTTTCGACGGCCGTATGGCCGTGACTGGCATCCGTATTCAAGGTGAGGGGGACAAAGTGCCTGTGGTCGATATAACATCCATTGACTGCAAAAGCATTTCCATGGATTCCACAGCCCGGCGTATAGGGATTGAAACCGTGACCGCAGATGCAGGCCGCTTGAATTTGATTCGGGATAAAAAAGGCCATATCAACCTGGTCGCGCGTATCAATGAGATGGGGCCTTCCCCTTCATCGGATCGGGAAAATTCTGGTCAGGCTGCCAAGGGTAAGGTGTCCCCATCGGGGTCTCCTGTCACTCCCTGGTCGTTTTCCCTAGGCCGGTTGAATCTGCACAATTACACATTGTCACTGTCAGATTTTGGGCCAAAAACGCCGGTAAGAATAGCCGTCGGCGATATCGACATTGGTGTGAAAGATGTGTCCACGGTTCCGGGTAAAAAAGGGCGTATTCAAACCCGTATGGTGGTTGAAAAGGAGGGGAAGATAAATATTAGCGGCAGCTTTGGTCTGTCTCCGATGGCTGCCGCATTGGATCTGGATATCAAAAATATGGGACTCAATATCTATAATCCCTATATTACCGATTACCTGAACATCCTTATCGCACAGGGACATGTGGACACCCACGGACGGCTGACGGTCTCGGTATCAAAATCCGGTGAACCGGACATCAAGTATCAGGGGAATCTACTGTTCGGTGAATTCTCAAGCAAAACCCAAAATGATAACAGTGACTTTTTCAAATGCAACGCCCTGTTTCTATCGGATATGGACATCGACGTGACGCCCGTTTCGATCACCATCGGTGAAGTTGCGTTGAGCGATTTTTATCAGAAGATTGATATTTCCAAACATGGCAAGTTGAATTTAAGTTCGATCGTCAAAAACAGCGCGGGTGAAACCCGCAAGAACACCTCTCAAGTTTCATCAAAGAAGGAGATGTCATCGGCTGAAAAAGAGACAGACGTCCCTGCCATCAATATTGGTACCGTCACCTTGCATGGCGGTCATATAAACTTTACGGATAACTTTACGCCGCCTGGTTTCTCTGTCAATATGACAGCACTTGGCGGTCGTCTCACCGGCCTCTCTTCATTGCCTGACAGAGAACCTTCAAAGCTATTGCTCAAAGGTACCTATGCCGATCATGCCCCCCTTGAGGTGTCAGGATTTATTGATCCTTTAAAGCAAAATACATTTCTAGATTTATCCGTTTCATTTAAAAATATTGAGTTGCCCCAGTTCAACACGTATGCAGAAAAATATTTAGGATATAGTATCGAAAAGGGGAAGTTGATTCTGAATCTTAAGTATGACATCAAAGATGAGGCACTCAATTCCATGAACCGAATTTTTTTGGATCAACTCACCCTTGGCAAACGTGTGGATTCACCGGATGCCGTTTCTCTGCCATTGGACTTTGCCATTTCACTGCTCAAGAATTCAAAAGATGAAATTAAACTCAATGTGCCGATCCATGGTCAGCTTGATGATCCAAAATTCAGTTACGGCAGTGTGGTGGCCACTGCATTGAAAAATTTGATCTTTGGCATTGTTTCCGCCCCGTTTAAATTCTTAGGGGGGATAGTGGGGGTGGGCAAAGGGCAAGATCTTGGCCATGTGGCGTTTGAACCGGGAAGTGACGTGCTTAGTGATTCGGAGCTGGCAAAGATCGATCAACTCTCTAAAATCCTGGTGGAAAAAGATGGGTTGGCTTTAGAGATTGATGGTACATTCAATCCAGAAAAAGACAGAGACGCGCTCAGAGTCTCTAAGTACAAGATCCTGCTGTCCAAAGTTCAGGCCGAAACCGGGATTGGAGATGGAAAAAAGCTGGACGCCTTGACACCACAGGAACGTGAAATCCTTGTGACAGCCGCCTATGATGCCGCCGAATTTCCCAAACCCAGGCAAGAATCTGGCAAGGAAAAATCTTTATCCACTCAAGCGCAAGAAAAGCTGCTGATTACATCCATCTTTGTTACTGAAACAGAACTAAAGGATCTTGCCATACGCAGAAGCCGCGTAGTTCATAACCGTATGGTCAATTCTGGCGGTATTGATGGGAATCGGGTGTTTGTAAAAGAACCCCTGGCTGTTGCTGACGACAAAATTCAGGAAACACCGATAAAAACCATTTTTGAATTAAAATGATGAATTTTTCTAAGTAGAGAACCCTATCCCATGTTTAAACGATTAAAACCTATTATTTACACCCGTCCTTTTATGGTATTTGCCTATTATTTTATCCGCTGTTATGCATCAACTTTTCGACTGACGGTTGAAAATGAAGGGCCCTGGATGGCATTGGTGAAAGCAAAAAAACCGGTGCTGCTGGTCCTCTGGCATCAGCAGTTTTTTTCTGCCATTCGATATTTTAAGACATATTCCAAATTTAACCCTGGCCTGATGATTTCCAAAAGTAAAGACGGCGAGTTGATTTCAAGTGTTGCCAATCGGACAGGATGGTATACACCAAGGGGATCGTCTTCCAGGGGAGGCAAAGACGCTTTGAAGGCCATGATTGATCATATTCAAATGTATAAATTCGGCGCCCATGTCTTGGATGGTCCCAGGGGCCCCATTGGCAGGGTCAAAGCTGGCGTCATTAAAATGGCCTTAGAGACCGGTGCGGTTGTGGTACCGTTTTATGCCGATGCCGATGCCGCCTGGTTCTTTAACTCATGGGACCGCTTTATGCTTCCCAAACCTTTTACTCGGGTTCGAATTCGGTATGCAGATCCCATTCGACTTGAACTGGATGATAATACTGATTTTGAGGGACTTCGCAATCGTCTTGAAGAAGAAATGCGTCCAGGACTTCATCTAACGGCCACGGGCCGTCCCTGGTCTATCAACACCAAGGCACAGCCCATAACAAAAATTGAAAGATCTGAGTGAATTACACAGACTTTCACATAAAGATAGGGTCTGTTATCGGTCAGATCATATCTTTGATTCCCCTTGAGATATCTCCGGTTGGATTTTTATCGCACAGTTTTCCCTGGGCAAGGGTTGCTTTTTGAATCACATTTGACCCGAACTTATCCATAACGGCATCAACGGCGTGGTCAACACTTTCCCATTGTTTATTGGCGATTTCAGCCGGATCCGGTATCAAGGACATCTGAACAGGCCTGGATTCATCCATAAAGTGCGATACGCCAACCCCTATCAGACGAATTCTCTTTTTTAGATTGACCCTGTGAAGAAGGATTCGGGCCTCATCATAGATGGCATTGGAAGAAGAGATCCAGGACCTTGTTTTTTTCACACGGGTAATCTGGGTGAAATCTGAAAATTTTATTTTTATGGAGACGTGGTGGCACAGCCATCTTTTTTTCCTCAAGTCTTTTCCCACCCGCTGGGCGCAGGCCAGCAACACCTGTTTTATGTCAGCCGGGGCACTGATGTCCTGCGACAGGGTGGTTTCGCTTGAAATGGATTTGCGAACGGTACGCCCGCCAACTGGGGTGGGGTCGATCCCCCTGGAAAGCGCGGACAGCCGTTGTCCCATTTTACCGAATTTTGTGTCAAGCACTTGGGGGGGTAACCGTTGAATATCTCCTAAACATTGAATGTTCAAGGCAGTCATCGCCACCATGGCCTGTTTGCCCACTCCCGGCACCTTGCCAATGGGAAGGGTGTTGATGAACTCGGCCATATTGTCTTTGTCAATCATGGTAAACCCATTCGGTTTATTCATATCTGACGCGATTTTTGCAAGGAAGCGAACGGGTGCTGCCCCAATGGAGCAGGTGAGTCCTAATTCCTGTGCCACCTGGTGTTGGATCTTCATGGCGATTTGTTTGGGGGACCCGAATAACGTTTCACAGCCCTGGATGTCCATATAGGCCTCATCAATGGATACCGGCTCCACTAAGGGGGTGAACCGGCTTAGGATCTCCATGATTTTTTTGGAATCCCGGATATATTTTTCCCGGTTTCCTGACACAATGGTCAGGTGGGGGCAAAGCCGCAGGGCCTGGAACAGGGGCATGGCTGAATGGATGCCAAATTTGCGGGCCTCGTAACTTGCCGTTGACACCACACTGCGTTTGGAATGCCCTGACACCACCAGCGCTTTACCCCGCAACCGGGGATTGTCCCGTTGTTCAACCGATGCAAAAAAGGCATCCATATCCATATGGAGAATCATGGGCCTTACACTCCTGAATTAAATCTAACGTGTCGCTCCTGTTTCTGCATTTCAAGGACATACTTGTGTATCAGTTCATAGTCTTCAACCCGGCAGTCTTCAAAACTACAATGGCAGACATTATTGGTGGTGATATGGAGAATCCTGGCCCATGTACAAAGCATGGGGTTACCATTGAAATTGGGCATTTCAAGATTCAAGCAAATTTTATCTGCATCGTCTGGTTGAAATCCCTCATTGACAAAGGCAGTGCCCCTTGCACTAATGTTCAGCAATTGAACGGATTTTCCCTTAAAGGTCGTGGACAAACGCCGGGTTTGGGGAAATACATATCGGTAGGCATTGCGCCTATCGGTTGGCGTTGTTCCGTCGGAAAGGATCAATCCGGCATTAGTTGCTTTCTTTTTTCTCCAGAACAAACTCAACCCTCCTGTTTTTGGCCCGATCTGCCTCGGTGTCATTGCCAGCCAGTGGAATGAGATCGCCATAGCCTGTGGCCGTGAGGCGTCTGGGGTCAATCCCCTTGGAAATCAGATATTTCAATACGGTTGTGGCCCGGATGGCGGATAGTTCCCAGTTGGACGGAAACATTTGGGTGGCAATGGGGACATTGTCGGTATGGCCCTTGATATTGATATTGTACTCAGTATATTGTTCGAACAGGTCAATCATGTCATCAATTTCAGGTAAGGCCGTGGGGTTTAATGTTGCGGAGCCTGAGTTAAACAAGGCTTCACCGGAAATGGTGACAATAATCTTTCCATCAGATGCCTTGATGCCAAGCCTGTCTTTAACTGCCGAATTTTTTACCAGATTTTCCATGGATTGATACAGGGCGGTTTCTCTGCTGCGCAACCCGGTAATCTCTTCGATACGAATTTTTTTTTCAAATCCGTCTGGGGATCCCAAAAGGGGCATGATGCCGTTCATTTCAGGGTGTTGTTTGACCTGGGTACGCACCGATGCAATGGTCGTTTTATACTGCTGCGTTTCAAATGACGCCAGAGAATAGAGCAGGACAAAAAAGACCATGAGCAGTGTCATCAGATCTGCATAGGTCATCAGCCATCCTGGCTCGTCACTGTAGTCGATGAATTCGTTTTCAATGGGGGGATTCATTGGGAGCCTACCTGGTCTTTGACGGGCATGGTCTCAATGGGCTGCCTTAATCGAGTGGAAATAAAGCTGGACAGCTTTTCGTAAATGATCACCGGATTATTGTTGTTAATGATGGAAATGGCCCCTTCCCGGATGATTTCAAGACTGATAATTTCCGTGATGGTTCTGGCGCGAAGCTTACCGGCCACCGGCAAAAAAAACAGGGTCGATAGAAAGGAACCGTAAAATGTGGTAAGCAGGGCCGTGGCCATGGCTGGACCGATATGGGAGGGATCCTGAAGTTTGGAAAGCATCTGAACCAAGCCGATGAGGGTGCCGAGCATCCCAAAGGCAGGCGCATAAAGCCCCATTTTCCTAAACACGTCCTGGATAATGAAATGGCGCATCTGAAGGGATCTGATTTCAGTGGTTAGGGCCGCGTTGATGATGTCTTCATTGGAACCGTCCGCCAACAGACCACAAGCTTTTTTTAAAAATGAAGACTGGGTTTTGATATTGGCCAGATGAAGCAGGCCCTGCCTGCGGCTGATCCTGCTCAACCGTATCATGGTTGCCACGGCCTGGTTGGGATCCTCTTTCTCTTTAGAAAAAACAAAATATGCCGCTTTAAATGCTGCAAAAACATCTCTGAACTGAAATGTGATCAATGTGGTGGCCAGGGTGCCGCCGAATACAATCATCAATCCAGGGATGTTGACGAAATTATGTATATCCCCACCCAGAAAAATGGCAGAAATAATTAATGTCAGCCCAGAGATAATGCCAACAAACGACGCAAGATCCATAATTGATTTAACCTATGTTCGATATGCGGTTGCGATAAGGAAAATTCAATACTCCGATTATGCTATAATATTTAACCATGCCGGGTCAAGAAGTTTGGCGGGTCGGTCATTCAAATAAGCCTGATCCACCGTATTTTCTGGTCTTATCGGTGGTGGTTGTCCGGCGACGCTGTGCCCCGCCCTGTGCCGTCATTTATTGCCCTGGCATTGCAAAAGAAGTATTGATCAATTTAAATTGAATTTGGTATCGTTTAACCACCTTGATGGGTGTCATACGCCATACTGTAATCTTAATTCTGAAGGGGAAAAGATGCGCTCATATGTTTGGATCGTCTTGTTTTTGTTATCAATCGTATTTGCCATAGGGTGCGGTGACGGCAACAAGAAGGAGCTTTCCCCCCAAAAAAAAGAGGTCCTTTCACCGGTGAAATATGCCCGGTTACCCAAGGAGATACAATGGCAGACGAACAATACGGACCCTGTATTTTCATCGCCTAAGGCTCAAAAGGGGGGCATGCTCAGATCTGCACTTCTGTCATTTCCCATGACCTTCAGGGTGGTGGGACCGGATTCCAACGGCGGGTTCAGGAGCGCCATTTTGGACAATCAGCTCTCTTTGATCAATATTCATCCCAATACTGAAAACATCATACCAGAATTGGCCACCCACTGGGCATTTGATAAAGATAAAAAAACCATGTATTTCAAACTGGATCCAAAGGCCCGGTGGTCAGACGGTGTGCCGGTGACGGCCAGAGATTATATTTATACACTGACATTCATGCGGTCTGAGCATATTATTGCCCCCTGGTACAACGATTACTATACCCGGGAAATTGAATCTGTGGTGGCATATGACGACTACACCATTGCGGTTAAAAGCACCAAGGCAGTACCGGATCTGTATCTGAAGCTGGGAATCAGTCCGATCCCGGAACACTATTTTGGTGTCTTGGACAGTGGATTTACATCGCAGTACAATTGGGCGGTGGTGCCCAATACCGGTCCGTATCAGATCAGTGAGTTTAAAAAAGGGCGTTTTATTCGGTTCAACCGAAAAAGGGACTGGTGGGCAAAAGGCAACCGATATTTTAAAAATCGATTTAATGTGGATACCGTTCAATATACAGTGATCCGGGATTTTAACCTTCAATGGGAATATTTTAAAAAGGGACGTCTGGATACCTTTGGCATGACCCTGCCCAAATTTTGGCATGTCAAATCAAAAACTCCGGTTATTGAAAAAGGGTATGTTGATCGGATTTGGTTTTTCAATGATCGGGAGCATCCCTCCCGGGGGATGTGGCTGAATCTGGATCGCCCCATATTCAAGGATCGGCGGCTGCGGTTGTCTTTTGCACATGCAATGAATGTCGATAAAGTGATTAAAAATGTGCTGCGCAGCGATTATTTTCGGTTGCCCCAGGCGTTTTACGGATACGGAAAATATACGGACTACACCATCACTGCCCCCAAATATGATATTAAAAAAGTAGAATCCCTGATGACCGATGCCAAGTGGCGCAGGGGACCGGACGGGGTCTGGTCAAAAGATGGGCTGAGATTTTCAGTGACGGTCACCTATTCATATGACGAGCATATGGCCCGGTTGGTGGTACTGAAAGAAGAGGCCTTGAAAGCCGGTATTGAACTACGACTGGAAAAATTGGACCCGTCGGCCATGTTTAAAAAATTTCTTGAAAAACAGCATGATGTGGCCTGGATGGGGTGGAGCACCGGCCTTCGGCCCTCATACTGGCAGGGATGGCATTCAGATAATGCCCACAAGCCCCAGACCAACAATATCACCAACACCGATGACCCGGTACTGGATCGGCTTATTGACCAATACCGGGACAGCCTTGATGAAGCTGAACGAATCAAACTTTCGGTTCAGATTCAAAGGGAGATTCAGCGGGTATCAGCCTATGTTCCCACCTTTATGATTCCCTATGTCCGAATTGCGTATTGGCGCTGGATGAAATTACCAGAGTTTCATGGCACCCGCATGTCGGACAGTTTATTTGATCCTTTTTCTGCGACCACGGGCGGGTTGTTCTGGATCGACCCGGAAACCCGGAGGAAAACAGTGGCTGCGGTAAAATCGGGCCACAGATTTTCCCCGGTATTAATTACAGACACCCGATACAAAAGAGAGGCAGATGCAAAATGAGTCCTCAACACACCCCGCCGATATTAACCGTTGACAATCTTGTGGTGGGCTTTGACACAGGCAGCGCCAAATCAAATTCCGATCTGGTCCGGGCCGTGGACAGGGTCAGTTTTTCCCTTAAGGCCGGCCAGGTGTTGGGCATTGCCGGTGAATCTGGCTGTGGAAAAAGTGTGACCGCCTTGAGCATCATGCGTTTGTTACCCCAGCCCGCCGCCCGGATCATGGCGGGTCGAATTTTATTTCATGGTAACGATCTTATCAGATTGTCTGTGGATGAGATGCACGCGGTTCGGGGCAATAAAATTTCAATGATTTTCCAGGAACCCATGACCGCGTTGAATCCGGTGCATACTGTGGGACGGCAGTTGGTGGAGGTGTATACCCTTCATTTCCCGGATATGACCCTAACAGAAAAAAGGCAGTCTGCTGTGAACATGCTGGAGAATGTCGGAATTCCGGATTCAGATACGTTTATGGATAAATATCCCCATCAGCTGTCAGGTGGCATGCGACAGCGGGTGATGATCGCCATGGCCTTGGCCTGTGAACCTGAAATTCTCATTGCTGATGAGCCCACCACAGCTTTGGATGTAACCGTTCAGGCCCAGATCATGGATCTGATTCTTGATCTTAAAGATCGGATGGGCATGTCTGTCATTCTCATTACACACGATTTGGGGGTGATTGCAGAAAATTGTGATGAGGGGGTTGTCATGTATGCTGGGCGCATTGCGGAACAGGCCCCGGTGTATGATCTGTTCAAGGATCCGAAGCATCCTTATACCCGCGGATTGCTGGCTTCCATTCCGTCCCGTTCCCATGGGGCGAAAACGCGACTTCCCACCATTACCGGAAATGTGCCAGCCCTGTCAAAAATGCCTGACGGCTGCCGGTTTGCAGAACGGTGCCCCATGGCTGAACCCCGGTGCGTTAAACATTCGCCTCAATTAAATGCCATTGGTAAAAACGGGTTTGCCGCCTGCCATTTGCTTTCTTAACCCAAAAAAGAAGATCTTTTCAAAATAATCCTTGATTTTTAAGCTAAAGCTAATTAGATAAAAATCAAGCCTGTAAATGCAGGGCATTTGAGTTTCGTTCTAAGGGCATGACCCATTTGATAGGTGGCAGGACCTGAAGTTTGAAACTACAATATTATTCACTACAATGAAGGAGAAGGTCACAATGGCAAATGGGATCGTAAAATGGTTTAATGATGCAAAGGGATATGGATTTATTGAGCAGGAAGATGGCCCAGACGTATTTGTCCATCATTCCGGCATCAACGCCACTGGTTTCAGATCCTTGAACGAGGGCGACAAGGTTAGCTTCGATGTTGAAGATGGTCAAAAAGGGCCTGCAGCTGTCAACGTCACTGTTCAGTAGTGTTCTTTTAAAGGGTTTTAACGGACAACGGATTAAAACCCTTTTTTTGCGTCTGGATTCATTTGCCTGGGGGCTATTGTTTTTTATTCTTTGTTAGGAGAAAATACCGTGTGTCTCACACTGGCGGACAAGGGAATATATGGCCATTTTGGAAATTAAAAATCTAAAAAAGTATTTTCCAGTCACCTCCGGGGTTTTTCTACAACCCCGAGGTCAGGTGCATGCCGTAGATAATGTCTCCTTCAGCCTGAATCGGGGGCAAACCCTTGGGCTGGTCGGTGAATCTGGTTGCGGAAAGTCAACCCTGGCTCGATGTCTCATGGGACTGTATGCACCCACTGACGGGAGTATCACCCTGGACGGTGATGCGGTTTTTCCAATGTCCCCACAAAAACGGCTGGCATTTGCTTCCAGGGTTCAGATGATTTTCCAGGATCCCTATGAATCATTGAACCCCCGACATACGGTTCGACAGATTTTAATGGAAAAATTTGTCATTCATGGGCAATCGATCGCTGCATCAGAGGGCATGCTTGCCCCTTTGCTGAATCAGGTGGGCCTTGAATCTGAGGCCCTTGAAAAATATCCCCATGAATTTTCTGGGGGCCAGCGCCAGCGCATCGGCATTGCCCGGGCGGTGAGTATGACCCCTGAAATTATTATCTGCGACGAACCCGTATCTGCCCTGGATGTCTCTGTGCAGTCTAAAATTCTTAATCTGCTGTTGGACCTTCAAACCCGATTGGGCCTCACCTACCTATTTATTTCCCACGACCTTTCAGTGGTGCGGCACATGTCCGACAGAATTATTGTAATGTACCTGGGTAAAATCGTTGAAATTGCAGACGCCGATGACCTCTACGCTCACCCCTGTCATCCCTATACCCAGGCGCTGTTGGATGCCGTTCCAATACCCGATCCCGATGCTGTAAGGCAGAGAACACCCCTTCAAGGTGAAATTCCTTCCGTTGAAAATCCACCAAAAGGGTGTCGGTTCCACACTCGATGCCCCCATGCCCGGCACCTGTGTCAGGAAGCAGAACCGGTGTTACGCCCCACAAGAAAAAACAAATCCCATAAAACAGCCTGTCATTTCTTTGATTAACAATTGGTTCTATCGTTTTTGGTCCCTCCCATGCCAGGGGCCGAACGATGCCATGGACTTGCGGAAAACGGTGCAGGATGGTAATAAAGTTTTCACTTTGCTGACAGCACCAGAAATAAATGACCCCGGGAGCGGCTTTGGCGGGATTTAAGCGCAGCCCCCAGAGAAGAAACAAAAATAAAATTAGATAACACAACGTATGATGGATTCAACGTGTCTTTTGTGCCGTTTTTAAAGCATTTCAGACCTATGGGGGTGCGCCGCAGATATCTGCCGGGAGGCTTTATTGCCATGGTTGTGGCCGCTGCCCTGGCAGGGTGTGACACCCCGCCGCCATCTGCCGACGAATTTATCATAAAGGCGGGGGCGGTTCAGGTCTCTTCGGCCCAGTTTACCAGGGAATTAGAGCTTAAATTGTCGGCATACCCCTATGATATTAAGACACAACCTATGGCGTACAACGACATGGTGCTGGATCTGGTTTCCACCTTGGTGGATGACACCGTCATGCTTGCGGCAGCGCGGGATAACGGCATTACAGTGTCGAATAGTGAGCTGGAAGCTGCTGAAACAAAGATCCTGAAGGATTACCCCGGGGACAGCTTCCAAGGTATGCTCATGGATAACGCCATTGGGTATCGATTTTGGAAAAACCGACTGAAAAAGGATTTGATCGTGTCAAAATTTTTGGACACCACCCTTGTGGCGGCCCAAGAAATCAATGCTGAAGATATGATCGCCTTTTACGATGGCACTAAAAACAACACCGTTAAAACAGACACAGACAGGGATGTGGCCGCCTTGATCAAACAGCTGCGGATTGAAAAAAGCCAGGCGGCATATGAATCGTGGATCGCTGGGTTAAAACGTGCCATTCCGCCTGAAATAAATGAGACGGCACTGGCTGACTTTATGATCCAACAGGCCTGTGACCCTGTGCCCAAATCTGATGTTGCCGGAACAGGCGCAGGTGAAAACGACTCTGACAAATAAATGAAAATGAATATAGAATAAGGATAGTTATGGTATGGTAAAGACAAAAATAAAAATCATGATTGCTGTTGTTTTGGCCATGGGAATCATGGGGAGTGCCGTGCCCGGTTCAACAGAGGTGATTGACCGGATCGTTGCCATTGTAAACAACGATATCATTACCCTTGCTGAGCTCAATCACGCCACACAGTCTTACCGCCAGAATATTATGGCGTCCCAAAATCCAGATACCACAAAAAAGGAACTGATTGCCAAAGTTGAAAGGGATATGCTCGAGCAATTGGTGGAACAATCCCTGGCTGACCAGGAGTGTGAAAAGTTTGGGATTAACGTCACAGATGCCGATATTGATGCGGCCATTGAAAATTTTAAACAGCTCAATGCCCTGGACGATGACCGTTTGAAACAGGGATTGGCGGCAGAAGGCATGACATTGGCGGATTACAGGGCCAAACTCAAGTCACAAATCCGCCAGTCGCGGTTGGTGAATCAGGCGGTCCGCTCCAAGATCATCATTACCGAAAAAGAGATACGCCAATATTATGACGCGCACATTGATCAGTTCCAAGGAGAGACCCGATATAAGTTGCGCAATATTTTAACCCGAACCCGCAAAGAAATGGACGAAGTGATTAAAAAATTTAGTTCAGGGGTGGCCTTTTCCGATCTTGCCAAAGCCTATTCCATCGGGTCCAATGCCCCTGAGGGCGGACAATTGGGCGAATTTGAGATTTCCAGTGTCAATGAAGACATCCGAAAAGTGGTTCAGCCTTTGAAAAAAGGGGAGCATACCCCTGTACTTGAAGCCGGCGACAGTTTTCAATTGATTTATGTCGAGGATATTGTATCTCAAGCAGAAAACGCCTTTGAGCAGGCAAGAAAGAAAATTCAAAATATCCTTTACAGGGCCCAGGGGGAAACCCTGTTTAAAAAATGGATGGGCACCCTTAAGGAGAACGCGCATATAAAGATTATGCTTTAGGCCCATGATCAAAATAAAATCGCCTATCTGCTTGCCTTTTAAGTCGCCATCACCCATTGACGTGCCGTGATGGCGACTTAAAATCCGGCGCAGTTTTGGACACTTTAATTCTGATTATGGGCCTGACTTGAACGGTTAGGGGATACGCCATACCAAGTGCAGCGGCACATGACCGCTGTCGATACTAGGGAACTGCCATGCAAAATGAACAGATACAGATACTCAAAGTCAGCATCAAACGCCTGCTACGGCGAGATGCAAATAAGCAGCTGCTTAATATTATAAACAAAACCCATATGGCAGACCTGTCTTTGGTATTTCAGGATCTGACCCTGATTAACCAGCAAAAGCTGTTCCAACTGATAGATGATCCTGAACAGATCGGTCTTCTTCTTTCTAAATTGGATGAAGCCGTGTTTGTGGAATTTATTCCCCATGTCGAGTTTGATACATTGGTCACAATTTTTGACCACATGCCGTCCGATGATGCGGCCGAGCTCTTGGGCCTCCTGGATGAGGAATTGTCCGATAAGATCCTTTCCCAGATGAAGGCCGAGGAATCGGACAATGTTGAACAGATTATGAGCTTTGACGAGGACACCGCCGGCAGCCTCATGGTCAAAGATTATGTGGCCCTGACAGAGGATACTACTTCCAAGGAGGTGATTGAGGCCCTTCAGAACAAGTATCTGGATGTGGAGATGCCCTTTTATGTGTATGTGATCAATGATTACGGAAACCTTGTGGGCGTCAGTTCGCTGCGGCAATTGGTGGTGGAATCACCCGATCGGCCTTTAAAAGAATTTATGGCCACAGATATTGTTTCCGTCAAACCCTATACCGACCGGGAAGAGGTGGCCCGGTTGGTGTCCCGTTATGATTACCTGGCCATTCCCGTGGTGGATGATGACAATGAAATGCTTGGCATTGTTACAGTGGATGACGTCATTGATATTCTGCACGAAGCGGCCACGGAAGATATGTTGAAAATGGCAGGTGTGGGGGAGGAGTACGTTGAAACCCAAACCATTATCAAAGGCACCCGAATCCGTCTGCCCTGGTTGTTTGCAAGCTGTTTGGGCGGTGTGGCTGCATTTTTTATCATTGGTGGATTTGAAGAAACCCTGGTAAAGTATGCCGGGCTTGCCGCATTTATACCGGTTATCATGGGCATGGGCGGAAACATTGGCACCCAAAGCTCCACCATCGTTGTGCGGGGCATTGCCACTGGTCGGATTGAAATCCGGGATTTTTCTAAAGTGGTGGGCAAGGAGTTGAGTGTGGGTGCCATTCTTGGGATTATCTACGGGGTGCTCATTGGCTCGGTGGCAAAGCTCAACTATATGTCGGATCCGTTTTCCTGGGCCCTTGCAGGGTCAGTCATGCTCGCCATTCTGGTCTCCATGTCTGTGGCGGCCCTCGTGGGATCTATGGTGCCATTGGTACTTCACCGGATGAATATCGACCCGGCTGTTGCCACCGGCCCCTTTGTGACCACTTCTATTGATATTGTTAGTGTTTACTTTTATTTTATGATTGCGAAATTTTTGCTCGGCATCTGATGGATCGATCGGATTTCAATACAGATGCCATCTTGCTGCGCAAAGTGGAATATGGAGATCATGACCTGATCCTCACCTTTTTAACCCGGGATCGGGGGAAAATCTGCACCATTGCAAAAAATGCCAAAAAAAGTGTCAGACGATTTTCCGGGGCCCTGGATCTTTTTTCGGCAAACCATATTAATTGTGCATTTCCCAAAAAGAATCGGGACGGACTGATCATCCTCACCCAGACGGTTCTGGACAATGGATTTGTCAATATCCGTTACAATGTGGCAAAAACCGGATATGCCTGTTATTGGATGGAGATCCTTACCTTTTGGCTGGAAGAGGGAAAACCCCAGCCGGAACTGTTTGAATTGCTTTACACGGCGTTGGGCATGCTGGATCGCTCTAAAGTTAGTACCGCCGTGGCGGGACTTTTATTTCAGATACGGTTCATGAGTCTGTCTGGGTTTTCTCCCAATCTTAAGGTCTGTGATGCCTGCCATACCGATCTGGATCAGATACCGGCAAAGCGCGTCTGGTTTGATTTTAAGGACGGGCGGGTAATCTGCCCGGTCTGCCGAAGAGACCAGGGCCACAACAAGGCGCATTGGACAGGGCCTGATACCGGGATGATGGTGTCCAAAGGGACCTTAAAGCAACTGGCCTGGATGAATCAAAATGACACCACCCGGACGGATCGGATGAAATTTTCCGCAAGCGCCATCCGGGAAGGTGAAATTTTATTGGAAGGGTTTGTCCCGTTTCACTTGGGACGGCAGTTTAAGAGCCTGGGATTTTTACAACGGATGAGACGGGAAAGATGAATTTTACCACAATCCTTGAAAAGACACAGATCCACACCTCCGTGCCATGCCGGGTGGATTTTGGTGGCACCCTGGATATCTCTACATTTTATCTGGCGATGCCCCATTTAAAACCTGCAACCTTCAATATTGCCCTGGATCTGCGAACCCATGTCCGGCTCACGCCTTGGGATTCAGGTCGGATTAAAATTTCTTCAAAAGGATTTGACACCATTGAACGCAGCCGGGCAGACCACAATCTGGAAAATCCCATGGGGTTGATGTTTGCCGTTGCCAGATATTTCAATGCCCACGGGGTACACATAGAAATCAACTCCACCTCGCCGCCCCGCAGCTCCCTTGGTGGGTCTTCATCGGCGGCAACCGCCATTATTGCCGGTTTTTATGCCGCCATGGAAAAACACCCGTCACCTGAACATATCGTATGGCTGGCCCATTACCTTGAAGCCAGTGTGGCCTGTGTGCCCTGCGGGATTCAGGATCAAACTGCGGCGGCCTATGGCGGTGTCAACCTTTGGGAGTGGGGATTTGGTGAAAATGGTCCGAAATTTATCCGCCATGAGGTGTGCAGCGCCAATGCGATACGGAATGAATTGAACGACCATCTTCTGGTGGCATACTGCGGTATTCCCCATGAATCCAAGGATGTTAACGGAAAATGGGTCAAGACATTTAAGAATGGATCAGCTGTGGCGACCTTTGAGCGCATTTCCGGGCTGACCCAAGACTTTGCTGCGGCCATGGCGGACGGTCAATACAGGCAGGCGGGTGTGTTGATGAATAAAGAGATGAAATTGCGCCAGGGGTTGACCCCTGAAGTCCTGGACACTACCGGGAAAAAATTGTTTGACTCCGCTTTACAATTTGATTGCGGCGCCCGATTCGCCGGTGCTGGCGGTGGCGGCTGTCTGTGGGCGGTGGGGCAAAAAGAAGATATTAATGCGCTTGCCAAAGACTGGCAAAGGATTCTTGATGATATTCCTGGGGCAGGTATTTTAGATACAAAAGTGGACCCTGAGGGCATTGTCATCCATAACTCATAATACGCACAAAGCATAGACTTAAAAAAAACAGACAGAAAAGGAGGATATATGGCAGGTTATGATCCGGAGAAGGATAAAAAAATAGCGGAATGGAAAAATGAAGAGACTGGATTGCTGATATCCATTATGCAATACGGGGACGGCGAACCGAAAGTACAGGTGGGCCCCCGCATTCTAAAGAAAAAAGATGGCACCGACAGGGCCCCCACCAAGGCCGGTCGCCTTTCCGTAGAGGACATCATGTGGCTTTACGACATCATCGACGAGGTCAAAGATGAGTTATCCGACAGGGTCGGACCTGAATAGCCCTTCCATTGTTCCACCACTTGGGGCACGGCAAGCCCAGGATTTGGGGCCTGCCGCCCTTATGGTCAGTACAGCACAGGATTTTGGGTATATCCGAAGTCACTTTGGCCCTTGTATGACCACGCCCTTTTTCAACGGCCACATCCTTAGATATGAAGATGGTGTTGTGGTTGCAGGTCCTTATATCGGCGCCCCTTATGGGGTGATGCTTTTGGAATCCCTGGTCGCCGCAGGGGTGAAGCATGTCATCATTCTGGGATGGTGCGGCGCATTAACCTCCGGTATTGTTCCGGCAGATATTCTGGTACCGGATCAGGCACTTTGTGATGAGGGTACCTCCCGCCATTATATGGCGTTTGAGGATGATCTTGCCTGTGCGCTACCGGATTCATCCCTTCACCGACAGCTTGTTCAGGCGTTACAGGCGAGTGCAGATATCCCCAATGGCGCTATTCATATCGGCCCCCTGTGGACAACAGATGCCATCTACCGGGAAACCCGTGAAAAAGTGGACTGGTATTCGGGTAAAGGGGCAGTGGCCGTGGAGATGGAATGCTCTGCCCTGTTTGCAGCGGCCGCCTATCGACAGATAAAGGCCGCAGCCGTTCTGGTGGTCTCGGACAGTCTGGTGCATGAAAGCGGAAAGTGGCATCCGGGATTTGCAAGCAAGGCATTTAAGCACATGCGAAAGATGGCCTGCCGTAGCGCAATGGAAATAACACGAAGGCTAACATGATATGAGTCCCACACAATTACCTGATCCAAAAGATGAAGTTCGACGATTGCAAAAGGAATTGACGGAACACAGTTATCGCTATTATGTGCTGGATGATCCGGTCATTGACGATGCCGATTATGACAGGATGCTCAAGGCGCTGATTGCTCTGGAGGCACAATACCCAGAACTGGTCACCGATGATTCTCCCACCCGCCGAGTGGGGGCGCCCCCCTTGTCTGCATTTAAAACAGCAGCCCATTCCATCCCCATGCTGAGTTTGGATAACGGATTTGCCGATGCGGATATCATTGCATTCCATCAAAGAAACGTGAAATTCCTGGGGACGGACACCGTGCGGTATGCGGCTGAACCGAAACTGGACGGTGTTGCTGTGGAATTAACTTATGAGCAAGGCGTACTGACTTTGGCCACCACCCGTGGCGACGGGGCCATCGGTGAAGTGATTACGGAAAATATCCGCACCATTAATGCAGTGCCCCTTAGACTGCGGGGGGAAACACTGCCAGCGTTCATGGAAGTACGAGGAGAAGTAATCATCAAACAGCCGGACTTTAAGGCCTTGAATCGGATGCGCCTGAGCCGCGGAGAGACGGCATTTGCAAATCCCCGCAATGCCGCAGCCGGATCTTTGCGCCAATTGGATTCAAGGGTAACAGCCCAGCGGCCCCTGACCCTTTTTGTGTATGGGGTTGGGCTGGTCAAAGGATATGAATTTCATTCCCAGGGGGAAATGCTGTCCCATTTAGCCGAATTGGGCTTCCCAGTGAATCCAAATATTCAAACCGGCATTAAAATTGAGGACGTCCTGGCCCATCACCGCCGTCTTGAAAATATGCGTGGAGATCTGGATTATGAAATAGACGGGATGGTCGTCAAGGTGGATGAGATCGCCATGCAGCAGGCCCTGGGTGAAAAAACAAAAAGCCCAAGATGGGCCATTGCTTACAAATTTCCCCCTACGGAAAAGACCACGCGGATCAACAATATCATCGTTCAAGTGGGACGGACAGGCACCCTGACACCGGTTGCGGTACTGGAACCGGTGAATGTCGGCGGGGTGACCGTATCCAGGGCCACCTTGCATAATGCCGATGAAATACAGCGCAAAGATATCCGTATTGGGGACAAGGCCCTGATCACCCGGGCCGGGGATGTGATTCCCCAAGTGGTGAAGGTGTTTGCGCAGGAACGCAACGGTGATGAAACCCCATTTTCCATGCCGTCCCATTGCCCGGCCTGCGGTGCCAAAGCTCACAGGGCAGCGGATGAGGCGGCTATAAAATGTGTGAATGCCGCATGCCCGGCACAATTTAAAGAGCGGGTCAGTCATTTTGTTTCCAAAAAGGGACTGGATATTGACGGACTTGGAAAAAAGCTGGTGACCCAGCTTGTTGATCAAGGAATTGTGGCATCATTTAAAGATCTTTTCTGCCTGGATAAGGATCGACTTATGGGGCTGGAGCGAATGGGAGAAAAATCTGCCACGAACCTATTGGCCGCCATTGAAGCTGCCAAAACTGTACCCATGGTTCGGTTCATTTTTGCCCTGGGTATTGATCACACTGGAGAAAATGCGGCCCGACTTTTATCACAAACATTCGATACCATTGACACCTTGATGGAAACGGATAAAAGCGCCATCGAAGCCATCCATGGCATGGGAGAGAAAACAGCCCATGCCATTGTGCGGTTTTTTTCCATACTTGAAAATAAAGAGATGATTCGCAGTATGGCAAGCGCAGGTGTAGTGATCACCAACGATCTTTATCAATTGGAAGGCCCAAGCGAAGAAAAGGGCAGAACCCATGTTTTTTGGGGTAAAACCATTGTGCTCACTGGTACCTTGACCCTGTTCAAGCGGGCAGAAGCAACGGAACAACTGCTGGCAGTTGGTGCCAAAGTGACCGGTTCAGTGTCTGCCAAAACCGATTACCTGGTTGCCGGAGACAAGGCCGGAAGCAAGCTTAAAAAAGCGCAGACCCTTAATGTGACGGTGTTGGACGAACAGCAGTTCAAAAAGATGTTGGGGTGATCCCTGAAATTAAATAGATTCAATTTGAACTTTTTGATATCGCATCAAGATCACAACAACTTAAACGGTATCATTGCCAAGGGTGTCATGGCCTGAACGGCCAACACGGATTTACGACATATTAAATCGAAGCGAACAGGTGATGGGTATGTTTTTAAAAAGAGGAGATGTGATCGGTGTGGCTGCGCCGTCAGCCCAATTTGACAGGGCTCTTTTTGACGAGGGAATCGTGTGCCTGCAGGCCATGGGATTTGAAGTGCAGGTGCCCAGCGGCATATTTGACACCCATCGGTATCTTGCCGGAACTGATCACGCGCGGGCAAAAATTGTCAATGACTTGTTTGCAGATCCTCAGATCAAAGGCATTATTTCTGTTCGGGGTGGATTTGGCGCCATGCGCATTTTAAATTATCTGGATTGGGCGGCCATTCAAACCCAGCCCACATTGTATATGGGGTTTTCCGATGCGTCGGCCCTGATCGCGACCCTTGTGGGAAAAACAGGGCAAATTGCCGTTCATGGGCCCAACCTGGTGTCACTGGCAAGGGCAGCGCAGGAGACCCTTGACGGTTTTTTTAATGCGGTGACTGGTGGGGGAGGCGAGATTGAAGCGCATCATGGACAGTGTTTGGTCTCTGGCAAAAGCTGTGGCAAACTTGTGGGCGGAAATCTATCCACCCTTGCCCATATGACAGGGACGCCGTTTCAATTGGATTGCACGGATGGCATACTCTTTATAGAGGATGTGGGGGAGCCCGCCTATAAAATTGATCGGATGCTGTGTCAGATGGATATGGCCGGCTGTTTTAGCGGGGTACAGGGGGTGGTCGCCGGATCTTTTGAAACGTGTGCCAATCCAGATTATATCCCTCAAATCATCACAGAGGTATTCTCCCCCAAAAGGGTGCCGGTATGTATGGGGGTGTCATGTGGGCACGGTAATATCAACTTGGCCCTGCCCATGGGCGTGCCCGTCTCATTGGATGCAGATCGGATTCGTCTTTGCTGGGAGGCCGGTTGATGGAAAAAAAGGCGGTTCCCATTCATGAGGCCATGGCCGCCGCAGTTGCCCAAAATGTGTTTCCAGGAGCCGTACTGGTATGGGGAACGCCAGGGCATATGATGTTTCACAGGGCATATGGTATTTCAGACCGGGAGATAAAAACGCCTGTCAGAACAAACACGGTGTTTGATCTGGCCTCTTTGACCAAGCCATTGGCAACGACCCTGGCCCTTGTTGAATTGATCCGGGATCGCCACATTACACCATGGACAACCCTGGGGGAGATACTGCCGTCAGCAGCCGGTACGGATAAGTCAGGTATCTCTATAGATATGCTGTTGCGGCATACCGGCGGCTTTCCAGCCCATCGGGACTATTTTAGATTCATTTGCCAAGGCGGTATGGTTCCCCGGGCAGGTGCCAGAGATGCCCTGCGTAAACTGGTCATCGCAGAGCCCTTGGAAGCTGAACCGGGCAGCCGGCAGACCTATTCAGATCTTGGATTCATCCTTTTGGCCTGGGTGGTGGAAACTGTCAGCCGTATGAGACTGGATCAATACGTTAAACAAAAGGTGTATGATCCACTGGGGATTTCAGGGCTTTTTTTCCCGGGAGTGGGTGGCACACAGGTCCCTCTGGCTAACATTGCCGCGACCTCGCGATGTCCGTGGCGATGCCGGGTGCTTAAAGGCGAGGTGGAAGATGAAAATGCCTGGGCCGTTGGTGGAATTGAAGGCCATGCCGGACTTTTTGGTGACGGGATGTCTGTGTTTTCGCTGTGCAGCAATATTTTGGCTGCGGCCATGGGACACCCTTCAATCCTGCCCGATGCCAATGTTTTGAACCAGTTTTTAAAAACATCACCGGGTATGGATCGGGTGGCGGGCTTTGATACCCCGTCCAAATCAAATTCGTCGGCCGGCCATTTTTTTTCACAGCGTGCCATCGGACATCTGGGATTCACCGGCACGTCCATCTGGATGGATCCTGAAGACGGTCTGATTGTGGTGCTTTTGACCAACCGGGTTCACCCATCCCGAAAAAATATGAAAATCCAGCAGTTCAGGCCGTTGGTCCATGATTTGATCCGATGTGCTTTTAATCCAAATTGCAATGTCAATAACGGCCACGGGCCGCCCTAGGGCTTATCAACACCCAGGCACAGCCCACAACAAAATTTGAAAGGTCTGAGTGAATTACACAGCGTTTTTTATAACCGCCACGGGCGGACCTGGTTCTTCGCCTCGGTTCGCCCACAACAAATATCGAAAGAACCGAATAGGTTTGCATCGGACTTTCATATAAAAAACATGCGTAAAACACTTTTAGTCTTGTAAAAATATCTGAAGTTTGTTAGCAGATATCTTTTAATGCTGTTTTATCAAAAAATGATGCAATCAACCGAACTAATTCACTTAACTTTTGTGTGAAAGAGGACAAATGAACTTTATAACTGATACTTTGCTCGGTGCCTTTTCCAATGATCTGGCCATTGACCTGGGCACGGCAAATACATTGGTTTATGCCAAGGGCAAAGGCATTGTGCTGAGCGAACCTTCCGTTGTTGCGGTAAGAACGGATAAGCGATACAAAAACAAGGTTCTGGCCGTGGGGCTTGAGGCAAAGCGGATGTTGGGCCGCACGCCGGGCAACATTGTTGCCACTCGTCCCATGAGAGATGGGGTGATTGCTGATTTTGCGGTCACCGAAGCCATGCTCAAGCATTTTATTCGAAAAGTTCATAATAATCGAAAGACATTGGTTCGCCCTAGAATTATCATCGCAGTACCGTCAGGGATTACCCAGGTAGAAAAACGCGCGGTAAAGGAATCCGCCGAATCTGCCGGTGCCCGAGAGGTGTTTCTCATTGAGGAACCCATGGCCGCAGCCATCGGGGCGGGGCTGCCCATCACTGAGCCCACCTGTAACATGGTCGTGGATATCGGCGGTGGCACCACGGAAGTGGCAGTGATTTCTCTTGCCGGTGTGGTCTACACCCAGTCTTTGCGGGTGGCCGGAGATAAGATGGATGCGTCCATCAGCCAGCATATTAAGCGTAAATATAACCTGCTTATTGGCGAAAGAACCGCTGAAATTATTAAAACTACCATTGGCAATGCCTATCCCGACCCAGAGCATCTTGAGACCATTGAAGTGAAGGGCCGCGATCTGGTATCCGGCATACCTAAAATTCTGGCCATTGATTCCGAAGAGGTGAGGATGGCGATTTCCGAACAGATTGAAGCCATCGTGGAAACCGTGCGTATCGCTTTGGAACAGACCCCGCCAGAACTGGCTGCGGATATCGTTGATACTGGCATCGTGCTTACCGGCGGGGGGGCACTGCTTAAAAATCTGGATAAGCTCCTCCAGGAAAAAAGCGGATTGCCCATTGTTGTGGCGGATGATCCCCTTTCTACGGTGGCATTGGGATGCGGCAAGTCCTTAGACAGTATCGAAATTCTCAAAGAAGTCGTTATCAGCTAAGATAGATGTTTTCCAGGCGGGTGTTGATCCTCATTGGTGTTGGACTGTTTATCGCAGTTAACTTTATGGTGATTACCATGACTAGCCGCAAGTCTCTTCAGTTAAGCGGTGCGGAACGTGTGGGAATTTCCATCATCTCTCCAATTCAATCTGCGGTAAGTCGGGTCATGGGCCTTGGCGAGTCAATCTGGTCAACCTATTTTTTGTCAGTACTTGCGGTGGCTGAGAACCAAAAATTGAAAACGCAGCTGGCCCAGGCCATTGCCACTCAAAACCGTTGCGAAGAACTGGCACTTGAAAACGCTCGTCTGAAAAAATTTGTTAAGTTTACAGATGCAGCGCCCGCTGCCTATGTGGCGGCACAGGTGATTGCAAGGGACCCGTCCCCATGGTTTAAAACCATTATGATCGATAAAGGGACAGACAGCGGTCTTAAAAAAGGTGCCCCAGTGGTGGTTTCAGAGGGGATTGTGGGTCAAATCATTGAGGTTGCCAAAGGGTATTCCCGTGTTCTTCTGATCATCGACCGAAATTCAGCGGTGGATGCATTGGTTCAAAATACCCGGGTTCGGGGAATCGTCAAGGGTAATAATGAAGATACCTGCGCGTTTGTGTATGCCCGCCGTAACGATGAGGTCAAGGTGGGAGAGATGATCGTTTCTTCTGGTTTTGATCAGGTGTTTCCCAAAGGATTGAGAATTGGCCAGGTGATTGATGTAAAAAAAGTGCATTCCCAACTGTTCCAGAATATTATTATCGAAACCAGTGTGGATTTCGATAAACTTGAAGACGTTCTAATTTATAAAAATGGCAATTAATTTCCTCTTTTTTTTTCTTGCCGCCATCGCCCTTATCCTTTGCCAAACTGTTTTGCTCCCAGGGAACGCGTTGTTTGATCAAGGGGTTGATCTGCTGTTTATTGTGGTGCTTCAAATCAGCCTTAACGTTTCCCATTTCACAGCCGTGGCAGGCATTGTGCTGTTAGGTGCGATGATGGACAGCATATCGGGTGGCCCCTTTTTTATTCATACCTTTTCGTATTTGTGGGTGTATATCATTGTTCAATTGTCCCGGCAGTTTGTGTTTCATCGCAGTGCATTGTTTGTGATTGCCGTCAGCACTGCTGCCGTGGGTATCCAGCAGATGCTGACCCTGTTTTCTATTTTTGCCTCCCAAGGAGAACCTGACCTGCTGAATATTGATTATTCGCTGTTGGTGCAGCAATTATTTTTCGGGGCGATATATATTCCAGTTGGCGTTTGGGGGCTGAACATGATGCGGCAGGTCTATACTAACCTTGTTCGTAAGTCCAGACGTTCCGTGGTTCGCAGTCAGGGAGACTAAGGCAAGATGGCTGGTATGCATCACAATCCCGACCGGGAATGGCTCAAGCAGCGGATTTTGGGAGCAACGCTTTGTTTTATTTTTGCTTTTTCTTTGCTGTTATTGCGCATGATCTATCTTCAGGTGATCAAAGGCGAAGAATACCGGCGACTGTCCCAGAATAATTGTATCCGTTTGAAAAGTATTAAATCGGCCAGGGGATTGATCTATGATAGAAATAAGACGTTGCTGGTGGATAACCGGCCTGCATTTGATCTGCGTATGATTCCCGAAGATGCCGAACCTGTTCATAAAACCCTGGCCACTTTGGCACAATTGATTGGCGAACCTGAAGGGGCGCTGTCAGAAAGAATAGATAAAGCCAATGGATCTGCATTCTATAAGCCGGTGATCCTTAAACGTGATATTTCAAGGGACCAACTGGCCATTGTGGAGGCGCACCAGTTTGACCTGCCTGGTATCTATATTGATGTGGAGCCGACCCGTCATTATGTATATGAAAAAACCGCTGCTCACCTTCTCGGTTACCTTGGGGAAATTAACCGAAAAGAGTTGCAACGCCGTGATTATCCGGGGGTCAAGGCGGGGGATGCCATTGGACGCTACGGTGTAGAAAAAAGTTTTGAACAATTTCTCCAGGGAAAGCGCGGGGGGCGACAGGTTGAAGTGGATGTAAAAGGCCGGATCATAAAGGTGTTGAAAACCGTTAAACCGGTTCCTGGAAAAGACATTTATCTGACCCTGGACCTTAGGTTGCAGCAGAAAGCCGAGCAACTTCTTGCCGGTAAAAGCGGTGCCGTTGTTGCCATGGATCCTCGTAATGGCGATGTGTTGGTGATGGCATCCACCCCAAGTTTTGATCTAAATGATTTTATCGGTGGTATTTCCAATGAAAAATGGGGGGCATTGATCAACGATCCTGGCAAGCCCATGAGCAATAAAGCCATTCAAGCGGAGTATCCACCGGCGTCCACCTATAAAATTATTACAGCCATTGCCGGCCTGGAAGAAAAGGTGATTGACGAGACCAGCACCTTTTACTGCCCTGGATTTTATAAATTTGGAAAGCGGCGGTATCATTGTTGGAATCGCTATGGCCATGGAGATGTGAGGATGGTGGACGGGCTGGCACTGTCCTGCGATGTTTTCTTTTACCGTACGGGTGAAGCACTGGGGGTGGACACCTTGGCCCAATACGCCAGAGGGTCGGGCCTGGGGCGTCTTACAGGCATTCGGCTGTCCCATGAAAAGGCCGGTCTGGTGCCGACAGCGGCCTGGAAAAAGCGACGGTTCAATACGCCTTGGCAGGCCGGCGAGACCCTTTCCATCAGTATTGGACAAGGATTTAATCTGGTGACGCCCATGCAGATGGCCGTGTTTATTGCAGCGGTGGGGAACGGGGGAACCTTATACCGGCCCAGGATTGTGACAGCTGTGAGAGACTGCAACGGCCAAGTGTTTAAACAAATAGAACCTGAAATTACAGGTGGCCTGCCTGTCTCTCCACACAATTTGTCTCTGGTTAAAAAAGGATTGCTCAAGGTGGTTCACGGGGACAGGGGAACGGCCCGGCGGATCCGTTTAAAGGATATTGAAATCGCTGGAAAGACAGGAACGGCACAGGTGTACAGCCGGAAAGCTGGAGAAACCTTTAAGAATAAAAAATTGGGTCGTACTCTTCAGGACCACGCCTGGTTCGTGGCCTATGCCCCGGCCCAGCATCCAAAAATAGCGGTGGCTGTAATTGTGGAGCATGGAGAAAGCGGATCCGGTATGGCGGCCCCGGTGGCCGGTGAATTGATTAAATCATATCTTGGGACCCGGAAGCCGGCGATGGCAGTATTGCCCCAAAAAGAGGAGGTCGATGCACAATGATGTTTGATCGTCGTTTAATTGAATACTTCGACTGGGGGTTCCTTGGTATTATCTTAGTCCTTTGTTTAACGGGTTTGTTTATACTTTATTCAGCGGTAACGGCAGGGGCCGATGCCGAGGTGATTCATGGATTGTTTAAACGCCAGTGCGTATGGATGGGTGCGGGATTTTTTATTATTTTTGTTTCGCTTTTAATTGATTTTAAGGAGTTTGGAAAACTCAATTTGCTTTTTTATGGCATTTGTGTCGCCATGCTGATATTCACGTATCTATTTGGGAAAATAGGGGGCGGCTCCCAGCGGTGGCTGGCACTAGGCCCCATTCACATACAGCCTTCAGAGCTGATGAAAATTTCATTGATTATTAGTCTGGCCGCAGTGTATGCCAATACCGTATCCCAGGAAGGTTTGGGATTTCGTAATCTGATTCAGCCGGCCGTCCTCTGTCTGATTCCGTTTGGGTTGATTGTCTCTCAGCCGGACCTCGGAACGGGACTTTTGTTGCTGCTCATTGCAGGTACAATTACCCTGTTTGTCAAAGTGCAAAAAAAAGTCATTGTTACCTGTGTCGCTGCGGTGATACCCATTGTGCCGCTGGCATGGTTTTTTGGTTTGAAGACGTATCAAAAAGCAAGAATCCTCACCTTTCTGGATCCCAATCGTGATCCGCTGGGTGCTGGATATAATATCATTCAGTCTAAAATTGCCATAGGGTCTGGCATGATTACTGGAAAAGGGTTCCTTAAAGGCACACAGAACGCATTAAATTTTCTGCCGGAACAGCACACAGATTTTATCCTTTCCGTGTTGGCCGAAGAATGGGGACTTGCAGGATGTGCAGCGTTGCTGCTGATTTATTTGATCCTGCTGCTCTGGGGGCTGAATATCTCATATTGTTGTAGAAATATGTTCGGTGCCATTCTGGCATTTGGTGTGACCGCCATGATTTTCTGGCAAATTTTTATCAATATCGGCATGGTGATGGGCTTGATGCCGGTGGTGGGGGCCCCCCTGCCGCTGATTTCATACGGGGGGTCATCTGTTATCACGAATATGGTGGGATTTGGGATTCTGTTGAATATCAGTATGAGAAAGTTTAACACCGCCTAACGGTTAGGGGGTTAACATACTTTTTTATTTCGCATTGTTAAATTTTTCTTATGGAACTAATCAATATACTTTACAATATGTATTGATTTTTTTCGGGGATCTAAGGGCTGAAAGTCCCATATTAAGAGGGTTTCAAACCGTTAAAATATTTATGATTCGATGTTGACAAATGGTGTACCTGATGGTACTCAAGTCTCGGTCATTCAGGAATTTTGGCTGAATTCGGAAAGAATTTGGCCTATTAGGATATAATTAGTTGATTTTTTAGTAATTATTAACTGGCGGAGGGAATTTTATGATAACTGTGATTCCTGATATATCGGCAATATATCAGATGATCAATTTCCTGATCCTGCTCTTTGTCCTTAACACGGTCCTTTACCGACCAATCCGTAATGTTCTTCTGGAAAGAAAAAACAAATTTCAAGGTCTTGAAGACGGCGTTGAAAAAGCGTTGGCAGATCTTGATTCCCAGAAAGACGCTTACACTCAAGAAAAAAGAGGCGTTCATTGAAGAGGCATCTGCACAGGAAAAGGAGATCATTGAGCAGATCAACAAGAAGGCTCAAGCCAACTTAGCCCAGATCAAGCAGCAGGTGGCGCAAGAGACCGACCAGGCGCGCAAAACGCTGGAAGCCGAAGTTGATGCCTATGCCAAGGCCATTGGTCAAAAGATTCTTGGGAGGGCATGCTGATGAAAAAATTGAATTGGACCAAACACCTTAAAGTTTCCGGTACGGTCATGGCGTTGGTGGGGGCAACTGCGGCCCTGGCATTGGCGTCATCCGGCGGCGGCCACGGGGAAGTACACAATGTATGGATCACTGAAGATTACTGGAAAGTGCTGAACTTTGGGCTCCTTGCCGCAGGTGTGTTTTTTATTGCTAAAAAACCTGTTTCTCAGTTTTTCTCCACCCGGTCAAAGGATATTGAAGTGGAACTGAGTGAACTTGAGCAGAAAAAAGCAGACGCGGAAAAGAAACTGGCTGAATATGAAGCCCGGTTCCGTAATCTTGAACAAGAATCTGCAAAGATTATTGAAGATTACATCAAACAGGGAGAGGAAGCCAAAAAAAGAATCATTGCGGAAGCCGGTGCCCAGGCGGATAAACTCGAAGATATGGCCAAACGCAATATTGAGCAGGAATTCAAAGCGGCCAAGGCGGCACTTCAACAGGAGATCGTTGAAAAAGCAATGGACAAGGCAGAAGCAGTCATCAAAAAATCCATCAAGGCCAAGGATCAGGATCGACTGGTTGATGAATACTTGAAAAAGGTGGAGGCATAATGAAAAATCTCGCAGTTTCAAGACGTTATGCAAAGGCATTGCTTCTGATTGGCCAGGAGGACAAAAAGGCAGACGAGTATAATAAAGAACTCGCCGGAATGGTCGGGCTGTTCGATACCCAAGAGGGCTTTGAACAGGCGCTGGTCAATCCCTTGATCAATAAGAATGATAGAAAAAAACTGCTGGAATCCGTTATTAAAAGCATTGACCTGTCCGATATCATGAAGTCTTTTTTGATATTGCTTTTTGACAAGGGACGAATCGAATTTTTAAGGGATATTGCCAACTACTACAAAGAGATGGTGGATGAGCTCAATGGCGTTGTGATTGCAAGTGTGGTGTCGGCCAATAAAATGTCCAAGAAAAATATCGACAAAATCAAAAAAGCCCTGTCTAAAAAGACTGGAAAGACCATTGTATTGAATGTGAAACAGGATTCAAGCCTCATTGGCGGTGTCGTAACAAAAATTGGTGATCTTGTTCTTGACGGCAGTGTGAAAACCCAGCTGATGAATATGAGGGAAACTTTAAAAAAAGGTGAGAGTATCTAATGGAAATTAAAGCAGAAGAAATAAGCCAGATTATCAAAGATCAAATTAAAGGATTTGATGCAGAAGTTGATCTGAGTGAAACAGGTGTCGTTCTGTCTGCGGGTGACGGTATTGCCCGTGTATACGGTTTGGAAAAAGTAAAAGCAATGGAGCTGGTTGAGTTTCCCGGCGGCATCTTGGGCTTGGCGCTGAACCTTGAAGCCGATAATGTCGGTGTCGCGATTCTGGGTGATGACAAGGTGATCAAAGAAGGCGATGTTGTAAAAAGAACCGATCGTATCGCTTCTGTGCCTGTTGGTGAAGCCCTGCTTGGCCGCGTTGTCACTACCACAGGCGATCCTGTTGACGGTAAGGGTCCCATTGCTTCAGATACATACATGAACATGGAATTGGTTGCACCCGGCGTTATCGCAAGAAAAGGGGTTCACGAACCCTGTTATACGGGTGCCAAGGCCGTTGACGGTATGACGCCAGTTGGCCGCGGTCAGCGTGAGTTGATCATTGGAGACCGTCAGATCGGTAAAACCGCAGTTGCGGTAGACGCCATTATTGCCCAGAAAGAATCGGGTATCAAATGCATCTACGTTGCCTGTGGCCAGAAAAAATCTACTGTTGCTCAGGTTGTTGCGGCCCTTGAAGAACACGGCGCCATGGAATATACCACTGTTGTTGTGGCTTCTGCATCGGAATCTGCTGCCATGCAATATCTGGCACCTTATGCCGGTTGCGCCATGGGTGAATACTTCCGTGATAAAGGGGAGCATGCGCTCATCGTTTATGATGACCTTTCAAAACAGGCGGCCGCTTATCGTCAGGTTTCGCTGTTGCTCAGACGTCCCCCTGGACGTGAAGCATTCCCTGGTGATATCTTCTACAACCACAGCCGGTTGCTGGAACGTTCCGCCAAAATGAGTGATGAGCTGGGTGCAGGTTCCCTGACCGCATTGCCCATCATCGAAACCCAGGAAGGTGACGTTTCCGCGTTTATCCCGACCAATGTTATCTCTATTACCGACGGCCAGATATTTTTGGATAAGGACCTGTTCTTTGCCGGTATCCGCCCGGCCATTGACGTAGGGCTTTCTGTATCCCGTGTTGGTGGTGCCGCACAGGTTAAGGCCATGAAACAGGTTGCCGGTACCCTGCGTCTGGATCTGGCACAGTACCGTGAACTCGAAGCCTTTGCCGCATTTGGTTCCGACCTTGATGAAGCCACCCAGAAACAGCTGACCCGCGGTGAGAGACTGGTTGAACTGCTGAAACAACCACAGTTCCAGCCGCTTCCCATGGAAAAAATGGTCACTGCGCTCTACGCAGGCACCAAAGGCTATATTGACAAATACCCCAGAGAAAAGGTCGCCGAATATGAGGCCGGGCTGTATCCCTTTGTTGAAAACCGTTTCCCTGAAATATTTTCCGGCCTGAAAGAAAAACAACAAATTGATGACGAAATAGAAGCCAAACTCAAAGAGTGCCTGGAAGCCTATGACGAAGAATTCAAGGAGACCGTCTAACTTAGATGCATTCATCGGGATAGACAGTATTGAACTGAATTTAATGATTATGACTTAAAATTAGGCGAAAAGGTAAACTAAATGGCAAACTTAAAAGAAGTACAATCGAAGATAGTCTCAGTAAAAAAGACTAAACAGATTACCTCTGCCATGAAGATGGTCGCCACTTCAAGATTGCGTGGTGCCCAGAACGCCATGGAGGCATTTATTCCTTATGCCTCCAAGTTTGCAGAAGTTCTAGGGTCCATTGCCGGAAAGGCAGGGGAAGATGCATCTCCCTTGCTGGTACCTAAAGAAGATGTTAAGAAGGTGGCCTTGCTCCTCTGCACTTCAGACAGAGGACTGTGTGGCGGTTTCAATATCAATTTGATTGATAAAGCTGAAAAAATGCTCAACTCCGAGCTTGAAGGTCAAGAGATCTCGCTGGTTTGCTACGGCAAAAAAGGGCGTGACTGGGCCGCAAAGCAAGGGCTTGCAATTGATGATGAATATATCGGGGTTGTGGGTGCCAATGTGGACTTCTCAGTGGCGTCCGGTTCAGGCCAGAAGTTGATTGATGACTTCCTTGCAGGAGATGTTGATGAAGTATATCTGATTTACTCTGAATTCCAGGGTATGGCAAGACAGGTGCCTACAGTGAAACAGATTCTGCCCATTCCGTCCCTGGACGACATGGTGGGTGTGGATGATAAAGAAG